>Ga0207812_100026_pt1 | contig 137488 bp, 147 predicted proteins | sample CeladaPassaD2F10_FD_187496 | JGI IMG/M metagenome (GOLD analysis project Ga0207812, IMG submission 187496) | Cellulose-adapted microbial communities from the Joint BioEnergy Institute, USA - Passage D2F10 (SPAdes) (version 2) | ecosystem: Engineered > Bioreactor > Continuous culture >...
TAAGGAAAGCCGGGTAATACCGAGATTCCCGATCCCTAGGGACCTTCAGGTCCACCTGGCCGAAGGTGGTCTCCAGCTTGCGGGGGTAGTAGCCGTTCCTGCGCCCCCCGTGCACCTGCAAGAAGGCTGTCCGGTCCAGCTCCAGAACCGTCTGCAGAACCTCGGCTACTGTCTCCCGCACCGCTTCCCTCAGCAAGATCCGCAAGGTATCCTGGTCCACGGGGCACCTCCTCGTTCCAAGGTGTGCCCCCCTATTAAACACGGACCCTTACACATAAATCCTTACACGACCGCCCCCAAGGGGGACGTCGCGTCCAATAAGACCTTCGCTGCGATTGTGATAAGATCTTTTTATCATGGACCCGCGCCGCCTCAAGGCCTTCCTGGTCCTGGCGGAGGAAAAGAGCTTCCACAAGGCCGCAGAGCGCCTTTACCTCTCCCAGCCCGCCCTCACCCAGAGGATCCAGGCCCTGGAGCGGGAGCTCGGGGTGCGCCTTCTGGAAAGGCGCCCCTTCCGCCTGACCCCGGCGGGGGACCTGCTCCGCCGGGAAGGGGCGCGGTTCCTTAAGGAGCTGGAGGCCCTCAAGGAGGCGGTCCGGCGGGCGGGGCAGGAAGTCCTCCGCTTCGGGGTGCCGGAAAACCTCCTCCCCGACCTCATGCCCCTCCTGGACCACCTGCGCCGGGGGCTCGGCCAGGCGGTGGAGGTCCTGGAGATGCACACCCCCGAGCAGGTCCGGGCCCTCAAGGAGGGGCGCCTGGACTACGGCCTTGCGGGGCTCAAGGTGGAGGACCCGGAGGTGGCGAAGGAACCCCTCCTCCGGGTGCCCATCGTGGTGGCCCTACCCGAGACCCACCCCCTGGCCCCGAGGGCGCGGGTGCCCCTTCGGGCCCTCAAGGAGGAGCCCTTCCTCCTCCTTCCCAAGGACTTCCTCCCCCCCTCTACGAGGCCTTCATGGAGGTCTTCCGCCGGGCAGGCTTCGCCCCCAAGGTGGTCCGGGAGGTGGCCCGCTTCTCCCAGGCGGTGAGCCTGGTGGCCGCGGGCCTCGGGGTCCACCTCACCCTCGCCCCCTACCGGGTCTACCCCCACCCCGGGGTGGTCCTGAGGCCCCTGGAGGAGGAGGCCGCCCTCGAGGTGGCCCTCATCTACGCCCGGCGCCCGCCCCCGCCCAGGCTGGAGGAGGTGCGCCGGCTCCTCCGCGCCCTCGTCCTGTAGAATGCCCCCATGGACCGCCTCGAGGCCGCCCTGAAGACCCACCCCGGCCTCAAGCGCCCCAAGAACGAGGACGCGGTGGGCGGGGAGGCCACCCCCTGGGGCGGGGTCTACGTGGTGGCCGACGGCATGGGAGGGCACCGGACGGGGGAGGTGGCCTCGAGGCTCGCCGTGGAGACCGTCTTGGCGAGGCTTTCCCGGGAGAAACCCCCTTCCCCCAAGGACCTCCTGGAGGCCCTGGAGGAGGCCAACGGGAGGATCCACCGGGAGGCCCAGCGCCCGGAGAACCGGGGGATGGGCACCACCTGCACCGTCCTCGTCCTGGACCTGCCCTACGCCCTGGTGGCCCACGTGGGGGACTCCCGCGCCTACCTGCTCAGGGAGGGGAACCTCCTCCAGCTCACGGAGGACCACTCCTGGGTGGCGGAAAGGGTGCGGCAGGGCCTCCTCTCCCCCGAGGAGGCGAGGACGCACCGCTGGCGCAACGTGATCACCAACGCCCTGGGCTCCTTCCCCCAGGCCCGGGTGGACCTCCTCGGGCTCAAGCTCCGCCCGGGGGACACCTTCCTCCTCTGCACCGACGGGCTTTCCGGGGTCCTGGAGGAAAGGGCCCTCAAGGAGGTGCTGGCCCACTTTCCCCCCGCCGAGGCGGCGGAGCGCCTCGTGGCCCTGGCCAACGAGTGGGGCGGCCCGGACAACGTGAGCGTGGCCGTGATCCAGGTCCCCGAGGCCCTGCCGGAGCGCCAGAGGCCCTACGCCCTCCCCCTGGAGGCCGCCAAGGGGGAACCCGTCCGCCTCCAAGTGGGGGAGGTGCCCGAGGAGCTCACCACCCAGGTCCTGGAGCCCGCCCCCAAGGGGGGGCGGGTGGGGTGGCGGGACGCCCTCCTCATCCTCCTCTGGGTGGTGGTGGTGGCCTACATCCTCCTTAACTCCCTGCGGACCCCCTAGACCCTGGAGGCGGGGAGCGGGTAGACTCTTCGCAGTATGGAGCGGACCTTCGTCATGATCAAGCCCGACGGCGTGCGCCGGGGCCTCGTGGGGGAGATCCTCGCCCGGTTTGAGCGCAAGGGGTTCCGCATCGCGGCCCTGAAGCTCATGCAGATCAGCCAGGAGCTGGCGGAGCGGCACTACGCCGAGCACCGGGAAAAGCCCTTCTTCCCCGGCCTCGTGCGCTTCATCACCTCAGGCCCTGTGGTGGCCATGGTCCTGGAGGGGCCGGGGGCGGTGGCCGAGGTGCGCAAGATGATGGGCGCCACCCACCCCAAGGACGCCCTCCCCGGGACCATCCGGGGCGACTTCGCCACCACCATTGACGAGAACGTGATCCACGGCTCCGCCACCCTCGAGGACGCCCAGCGGGAGATCGCCCTCTTCTTCCGTCCCGAGGAGCTCCTTTAACACCCCATGCTGGCTTGCGCCCGCATGGGGGCCCCCAAAGCGCCTCCTCCGCCCAGGCTCGGGCGCCCTGAGGGGCGGAGGCGCTTAGGCCTCTTCCTCCGGGGAGGCCGGGCTCACCTGGGCCCTGAGGCGCTCCCAGGGGAAGTCGTCCAGGGGGTAGAAGTGGTCTGCCTGCTGGGCCAATCGGTGGGAGGAGAGGGCGTGGAAGGTGGTGTTCTCCACCTGCTTGCCCAGGTCCTGCACCACCCGCACCACCTCGGCGAAGTCCCCGTCCCCCGAGACCAGCACGGCGATGTCGTAGGCGTTGACGAAGGCGAGGCGGAGCATGTCCACGGCGATCTGGATGTCCACCCCCTTCTCCACGAACCCGTCCGCCCGCCGCTCCAGCCGTCCCAGGCGGACGGTCACGTAGGGCACCCGCTTCAGGTAGTTGAGGAAGCTCTGGTGGGCCTTGGCGGCGGGGTCTTCCGGGGGAAGGGGGGCGTTGTAGTAGTAGGCCCGGAGAAGCTTCCGCCCCGCGGTGAGCAGGGTAATGAACTCCACGAAGTTGAGGCGGTAGTCTGAACCCAGGTGCTGAACCAACCCCTTGTATAGGTTGGAGCCGTCTATAAAGATGGCCACCCTTTCCATAACCCGCCCGCTCCTCCCGGGCCCCCTCAGTTTACTCCCCCAGGATGAGGAAAAACATAGCCCGCCGCTCCCCTGAGCGGCGGGGGCGGGATAGGCACCGTTGGCTTAGCCCTTAAGGGCGGGGGCATCCTACCACGACCTTCCCATGAGCGCAAGATGAGGAAAAGAAGCGCCCTCAGGTACGGGACTTTTGCGTCTCAGCGTAGACGTCGCGGAAGACCCCGGGGATGGGGGCGTGGGGCTTGTGGACCCGGACCCGGACCGCCTGAAGGCGGGGGAAGGCCCGCAAAAGCTCCTCCGCCAGGTAGTCCGCCAGGGCTTCAATGAGGTAGAAGCGGCGGTGGCGCACCGCCTCCTCCACCAGGGCGTAGACGGCGGCGTAGTCCACGGTCTCCTCCAGCCTGTCCCCCTTACCTTCAAAGGGCACGGAAAGCCAGAGGTCCACCACGAACCGAGCCCCAAGCCGCCCTTCCTCGGGCATGACCCCGTGGCGCCCGTAGAACTCAAGCCCGAGAAGGGCGATCTCCCCCATACAGCGCCTCCCAAACCCTAAGGGCCTCCCGGTGGGCCCGCACGTCGTGGACCCGAAGCAACCTCGCCCCCTTCGTCACAGCGAAGAGGTGGGCGGCTATGGAGCCGTGGACCCTCTGGGCCGGGTCCTCCACCCCGGAAAGCTCCCCGATGGTGCGCTTGCGGGAAAGCCCCACCAAGACCGGGTGACCCAGGGCCACGATCTCGTCCAGGCGGCGGAGGAGGGCGAGGTTGTGCTCCAAAAGCTTGCCGAAGCCAAACCCCGGGTCCAGGACCACCTGGGGCACCCCTGCGCTTAGGGCCCTTTTCGCCTGGGCCTCGAGGAAGGCCTTGACCTCGGCCACCACATCCCGGTAGCGGGCGTGGGCCATCATGGTGGCCGGGTCCGGCACGGGCATGTGCATGACCACGGCGGCCACCCCGTGGCGGGCGGCCAGGGCCACCATGCGCTCGTCCCGAAGCCCGGTGACGTCGTTCAGAAGGTGGGCCCCAAGCTTTAGGGCCTCCTCGGCCACCTCGGGCTTGCGGGTGTCCACGCTCACCGGTACCCCCAGGGAAAGGACCGCCTCGAGGACGGGAAGAAGCCTCCGCTTCTCCTCCTCCACGGGCACAGGCGCCGCCCCAGGGCGGGTGGACTCGGCCCCCAAATCCAGAATGTCCGCCCCCTCGGCCACCATCTCCCGGGCCCGCTCAAGGGCCCGCTCCGGGTCCAAGTACCGGCCCCCGTCGGAGAAGGAGTCGGGGGTGAGGTTGAGCACCCCCATGAGCCGCACCCGGTCCAGGTCCAGGGCCCGGTCCCGAAGCCAGAGCGTCCGCACAGGAGGGATTATAGTGGGTCGTAAGGAGGTGCACCCATGAGGCTTCTCGCCGCCGTGGACTTCGGCCTGACCCACGAGAGCGTGGTGGCCACGGCCCGGGCCCTGGCTCCCGCCTTGGGCCTCGAGGCCCACCTGGTCCACGTGATCCCCGACCCCTACTTCCAGGGCCTGGCCCACCGCTTCCCCGACCTCGCCCCCCTCCTCCGAGAAGCCCTGGACCGGGTGGAGGCCCGGGTACGGGAGGCCTTGGGGGCCACGGGGCTGAAGGCGCGGGTCCTTAGGGGGCTTCCCGCCTTCGCCGTGGGCGGGGAGGCCGCCCGGGCCAAGCTCGTGGTCCTGGGCCAGACGGGGGACGACCCCCTGGAGCGCCTGGCCCGGGGAGGGCTTGCCCGCTACCTCCTCCACCGGGGGGAGGCCCCCGTCCTCCTCGTCCCCCCGGAAAGGCCCCTCACGGCGGTGAGGCGGATCGGCGTGGGGCTGGACGAAAGCGACGCCAGCCTCGCCGCCTTCCGCCTGGCCCTCAGCTGGAAGGAGGCCCTGGGCGCCGAGGTCCTGGGCCTCCACCTGGTGAGCGGGGAAGGGGGGTGCTGCTACCCCACCTACCTGGACCCCAAAGGCCTCTCCCTCGCCGAGGTCCTGGAGAAGGCCGAGGCCTTCCTAAGGGCGCGCTACACCCCCCTGGACCGGCTTCTCGTCACCAAGGGGGAGGACGAGGCCGACCTCGTGGAGCTCGCCCGCCGGGAAAAGCTGGACCTCCTCGTCCTCGGCTCCAAGGCCAAGCGCACCTGGCGCAGGCGCCTGGGCGGCACGGTGGAGGCGGCCCTGCAGCGGACCGACCTCCCCCTCCTCGTGGTCCCCGAGGCCACGGTCTGGTAGGCTTGGGGCCATGCGCCACGGGCCCTCATGGTTCCTGCGCCTCTCCGCCTACTGGTTCGCCACCAGCTTCAAGTGGTTCCTGGTCCTCCTCGTCCTCCTCCCGGCCAAGGTGGCGGAGGTCTCTCCTCCGGAGGAGAAGGCCTCGAGGCTCGGCTTCCTCTTCGGCCTGGGGGCGGTGATGGCCATCCTGGGGCCGCCCGTGATGGGCTACCTCTCGGACCGCCTGGGCCGGAGGAGGCCCTTTCTCCTTTGGGGGAGCCTCCTCACCGCCTTCGCCCTCCTCCTCCTGGTCCACGCGCCGAGCTACACGGCGCTCCTTTTCGCCTACCTCCTCCTCCAGGTGGCGGACGACCTGGCCACGGGGCCCTATAGCGCCTTGATCCCCGACCTGGTGCCCAAGGGGGAGCGGGGGGCCGCCTCGGGGTACATGGGGGTGCTGCAGGTCTCGGGGCAGGTCCTGGCGGGCGCGGTGGGCTTCCTCCTTCCCCTCGCCCCCCAGGCCTACCTGGCCGCCCTCCTCAACCTCCTAGGGGCGGCCTTAAGCCTCTCCCTCGTCCCCGACCGCCTCCCCAAGGCCAACCCGAGGCCCTTCCTCAAGGCCATGGCCGCCCCGTGGCGGGACCGGGACTTCCTCCTCGTCTACCTCACCCGCTTCCTGGTGATGCTGGGCTTCTACCTGGCGCAGACCTACCTGCAGTACTACCTGGCCGACGTGGTACGAAGCTTCCAGGCCCTGGGGCGGACCCTCACGGAAGCGCCCTTCCAGGCGGTGGCCCTCCTGGGCCTCCTCATCTCCTTGGGGGCCGCCCTCGCCAGCGTCCCCGCGGGGCGGGCCTCGGACCGGCTCGGTCGGAAGCCCCTCATCTACCTCTCGGGGGTAGGGCTTGGCCTCCTCATGCCCTTCCTCCTCCTCTTCCCCCGGTACGACCTTTTGCTCCTTCTCGCCCTCCTCTTCGGCCTTTTCTACGGGGTCTATCTGGCGGTGGACTGGGCCTTGGTGGCGGATGTCCTCAGGGACCCAAAAGCCCACGCCACGGACATGGGCCTCTGGCAAACCGCCATCGTGGTGCCCCAGGTGCTGGCGGGGGCCTTTGGCCGGCCTCTGGACCTTCTGAACGCCCAGGCCCCCGGCCTCGGCTACCAGGTGCTCTACCTCCTCGCCGCCCTCTTCTTCCTGCTCGGGGCCTTCGGGGTGGCCGGGGTGCGGCGGAGCCGGTGAGGCCGGGGGGCACATAGCCCGAAAACGCCTTAAGAAAGCCGCGTTGACAGGCCTCGCCCCCCTAGGTAGGATGGGGCGGGTCTACACCGGGAGGTTAAGATTATGCGCGCCCTGCTCGCCCTCTCTAGAGCCATTGACGCCCTAAGCGAAGGCGTGGGCCGGATCATCGTCTGGCTCGTCCTCGTGGTCTCCCTCCTCTCGGCCGGAAACGCCCTGATGCGCTACGCCTTCCGCTACAGCTCCAACGCCTACCTCGAGGCCCAGTGGTACCTCTTCAGCCTCATCTTCCTCCTGGGCGGCGCCTACGCCCTCAAGCACAACGCCCACGTGCGCATTGACCTCGTTTACGGGCGCCTCTCCAAGAGGACCCAGGCCTGGATTGACCTGGTGGGCACCCTCCTCTTCCTCATCCCCATGAGCCTCGGGGTCATCTACCTCTCCTGGGACTGGGTGGCGAACGCCGTGGCCATCCGCGAGATGTCCCCCGACGTGGGGGGGCTGCCCCGCTGGCCCATCAAGATCGCCCTGCCCGTGGGGTTCGCCCTTCTCGCCCTCCAGGGCCTCTCCGAGCTCATCAAGCGGCTGGCCTTTCTGACCGGGCACCTGCCCGACTGGACGCCCGAGGAAGAGGAGGAGGTGGTCTGAGGTGGACCTCTACGCCGTCATGCCCCCCCTGATGTTCGCCGCCCTGGTGGTCTTCCTGCTCTCCGGCTACCCCGTGGCCTTCTCCCTAGGGGCGGTGGGGATCGTCTTCGGCTTCCTGGGCATCGCCCTGGACCTCTTCCCCCCGGCCCTCCTCAAGGCCATGCCGGACCGCATCTTCGGCATCATGTCCAACCAGCTCCTCCTGGCCATTCCCTTCTTCACCTTCATGGGCATCATCCTGGAGAAGAGCGGCCTGGCCGAGGACCTCCTGGACACCATGGGCCGCCTCTTCGGTCCCCTAAGGGGCGGGCTCGCCCTCAGCGTGGTCTTCGTGGGGGCCATCCTCGCCGCCACCACGGGGGTCATAGCCGCGAGCGTCATGGCCATGGGCCTCATCTCCCTGCCGGTGATGCTCAAGTACGGCTACAACCCCCGTGTCGCCAGCGGGGTGATCCTGGGCTCGGCCACCCTGGCCCAGATCATCCCCCCGAGCGTGGTCCTCATCGTGCTGGCCGACCAGCTCGGGGTGAGCGTGGGGGACATGTACGTGGCCGCCCTCGTCCCCTCGGCCCTCACCGTGGGCCTCTACTTCCTCTACGTGATCTACCTCGCCCTCTTCCGCCCCCAGTGGGTCCCCGCCCTGCCCCCCGAGGCGCGGCCCGAGGCGGGGAAGGAGCCCGAGGCCGCCTTCGCCCTCCTCTCCTACCTCCTCGTGGCCGTGGGGTCGTGGAAGCTCGGGGAATTCCTCCACCTCCCCGGGTGGCTCGAGGGCCTCGAGGTCCTCTTGGGCCTCGCCCTCTGGACCCTCCTCCTCCTCCCCCGCATCCGGCGAAACCCCCTCCTCCGCCGGGCCCTCCTCTCCATGGTCCCGCCCCTCGTCCTCATCTTCCTGGTCCTGGGCACGGTCCTCATCGGCCTCGCCACCCCCACGGAGGCCGGGGCCATGGGGGTGGTGGGGGCCCTCCTCCTCGCCGCCTTGAACCGCCGGCTTTCCTTCCCCGTCCTCTACCAGGCCATGGAGGGCACGGCCAAGCTCACCGCCTTCGTCATCTTCATCCTCATCGGCTCCACCCTCTTCAGCCTGGTCTTCCGGGGCGTGGACGGGGACCTCTGGGTGGAGGGCTTCCTCACGGGGCTTCCCGGGGGCGAAGTGGGGTTCATCGCCTTCGTCATGGTTCTCGTCTTTCTCCTGGGCTTCTTCATTGACTTCTTTGAGATCGCCTTCATCGCCCTTCCCCTCCTCGCCCTCGGCGCCGACGCCTTGAACATTGACAAGGTCTGGTTCGGCCTCCTCGTGGGCGTGAACCTCCAGACCTCCTTCCTCACCCCGCCCTTCGGCTTCGCCCTCTTCTACCTCCGCAACGTGGCCCCCAAGGAGGTGAAGACGCTGGACATCTACCTGGGCGGCCTTCCCTTCATCGGCCTCCAGCTCCTCGTCCTCGTCCTCACCTACCTCCTCCGGGAGCCGATCATGGAGTTCGTGCGGAACTTCCGCTTCTAAGCGCCGCGGCGAAGCACTTCAAAAGGCCCCCAGGGCTTGCCCTGGGGGCCTCGGCCCTCGCCCGGCTTAGACTTTGGGGAAGGCGAACTGGCCGTAGCCCAGCTCGGCCACGGCGAACCAGCGGTACTGCTCCTCCCGGAAGGCCTTCCAGGCGGTGTAGACCTTGCGGTAGGTGGCGTCCTTGGCCGCCTCTTCTTCAAACCACTCAAAGGCCACCTTCTGGGCCGCCTGCATGATCTCGTTGGGCCACTTCCTGAGGCGCACCCCGGCCCGGAGGAGGCGCTGGAGGGCAGGGGGGTTCACCTGGTCGTACTTGGCCAGCATGGACAGGTTGGCCTCGGCGGCGGCCACCTCAAAAGCCTGCTGGTACTCCTTGGGGAGCTTCCGCCACTCCTGAAGGTTCACGTAGAAGGAGAGCTGGGGTCCGGGCTCCCAGAAGCCGGGGTAGTAGTAGTACTTGGCCACCTTGTAGAAGCCGAGCTTCTCGTCGTCGTAGGGTCCCACCCACTCCGTAGCGTCAATGGTGCCCCGCTCCAAAGCCGGGTAGATGTCCCCACCCGCCAGCACTTGGGGCACCACCCCAAGCCGGCTCATCACCTGGCCGCCAGGGCCGGGAATACGCATTCTGAGCCCCTTGAGGTCCGCCACACTCTTGATCTCCTTGCGAAACCAGCCCCCCATCTGGGCCCCGGTGTTGCCCCCAGGGAACTGGATGATGTTGAAGTCGGCGAAGATGGGGCGGAAAAGCTCAATCCCGCCCCCGTGGTACATCCAGGCGTTCTGCTGCCTGGCGGTGAGGCCGAAGGGCACGCTGGTGTCAAAGGCCAGGACCTGGGCCTTGCCCACGAAGTAGTAGCTCGCCGTGTGCCCCGCCTCCACCGTGCCCTGCTGCACGGCGTCCATGACCTGAAGGCCGGGGACGATCTCCCCCGCCTGGTAGACCCGGATCTGGAACCTTCCCCCAGTGAGCGCCCGGACCCTTTCCGCCAGGACCTCCGCCGCCCCGAAGATGGTGTCCAGGCTCTTGGGGAAGCTACTGGCCATGCGCCAGCGGACGGTGGGGCTCCCCTGGGCGAAGACGGGGCCGAAGGCCGCACTCGCCGCCACGCCGATGCCTGCCCGCTTCAAAAAGTCACGCCGCTTCATCTTTATTTACCTCCCCTAAGGGTTTCCGCCGGGATCATACCCCAAACGCCACGTTCGGGCAAGCCCCTAGCGGACGTAAAAGTAGGTCTCGGCCACGTCGTAGGCCCTCGCCCCCGAGGCCTCCACGTAGAGGCGGAGCCTCGCGTCCCAGTCGGTGTAGCGGCCCTCGAGGCGGACCCGGCTTGAGGGGGGGCTTTGGGTGTAGACCGCCCGCACCCGGTGGAGGCCCCGGGGCGGGGTGAGGGTGTAGCGGTAGGGCCCGGGAGGCAGGACGTGGGTGCCCCGAGAAAGGTGGAAGCGGTCCAGCTCGTAGGTGTAGCCGTCCGGATCCTGCACCACCAGGCTCACCCAGCCCGGGCGGTCCAGGGTGAGGAAGAAGCGCACCTCCTCCCCCACGAAGTAGGTGGCCCCCCGCCCCCGGTCGGGCTCAAAGCGCAGGATCTCCCCGCCGAAGTCCACCCGGTAGGTCACGGAAAGGCCCTCCGGGTAAAGGGTCAGGGTGCAGGCGGAAAGGAAGGCCGCAAGGGGCAGAAGGAAAACCCGCATACCGCTCACCTCTTCCCCTAAGTTTAGGCCCAAAAGGGCCTAAGGAGCTTCAGGAAACCTTAAGGGAGCCTGGGCCACGGGGGCGAAGCGCTTCCGGTGGACGGGGCTAGGCCCTAAGGCGAGGAGGGCCTCCTGGTGCTCCTGGGTGCCGTAGCCCTTGTGCCGGGCGAAGCCGTAGCCCGGGTAGAGGCGGTCCAGCTCGTCCATGATCCGGTCCCGGTGGACCTTGGCCAGGATGCTCGCCGCGGCCACCGTGGGGCTTTTCTCGTCCGCCTTGGGCGGGGAGAGGAGGGGAAGGGGGGTGGGAAGGGGGAGGTAGTCGGTGACGAGGGCCTCCGGGGCGAGGGGGAGGGAGAGGAGGGCCCTCTCCGCCGCGAGGAGGGTGGCCTTGAGGACCCCAAGCCGGTCCACCTCCGCCGCCTCCGCCACCCCCAGGGCAAAGGCCAGGGCCACCTCCTTGACCTTCTCCGCCAGGCGCTCCCTCGCCTTTGGGGAGAGGAGCTTGGAGTCCCGGAAGGGGTACTCCCCCGGGGGCAGGACCACCGCCCCCACCACGATGGGCCCCGCCCAGGCCCCCCTCCCCGCCTCGTCCAGACCGGCCACGAGGAGGCCTTTTCGCCAAAAGGGGGCTTCCAAGGGCCCTTCGGCCATGGGGCCATCTTATACGCTTAGGGCATGCTCCGGCGCCTCCTGCCCTTCCTCGCCCTCCTGGGAGGGGCCCTCGCCCAGGCCTTCTGGGTGGAAACCCCCTTGGGCCGGGCCCAAGGCCGCCTCGAGGGCGGGGCCATCGCCTTCTACGGCCTCCCCTACGCCGAGGCGGAACGGTTCCGGGCCCCGAAGCCCCTAAAGGCCTGGCCCCCCGGCGTGGGCCAGGAAGCGGTGGCCTGCCCCCAGGCCCCGGGGATCACGGCCTGGTTCAGCGGCCCCATCCCCCCAGAGAGGGAGGACTGCCTGGTCCTCAACGTCTACCTCCCCGCCCAGATCCCGCCCCCGGGGGGCTTCCCGGTCATGGTCTACCTCCACGGCGGGGCCTTCACCTCGGGGGCGGCCGCCGAGCCCATCTACCGCGGGCACCGGCTTTCGGAGGAGGGGGTCGTCGTGGTCGCCCCCAACTACCGCCTGGGGCCCTTGGGCTTCCTCGCCCTTCCTGCCCTCGCCGAGGAGGACCCGAGGGCGGTGGGGAACTACGGGCTTTTGGACGTCCTCGAGGCCCTCCGCTTCGTGAGGGACTATATCCGCTACTTCGGGGGCGACCCCAAGAACGTCACCCTCTTCGGGGAGTCCGCCGGGGGGATGCTGGTCTGCACCCTCCTCGCCACCCCGGAGGCCCGCGGCCTCTTCCAAAAGACCATCGTCCAATCGGGAGGGTGCGGGTACGTCCGGGCTTTGGAGGAAGACTACGCCCAGGGGGAGGCCTGGGCCAAGGCGAGGGGGTGCGACCCCAAGGACCTCGCCTGCCTCCGCGCCCTCCCCCTGGAGAGGCTCTTGCCCGAGGAGCCCACCCTCGAGGCCATGGGCCGCTTCCTCTCAAACCCCTCCCTCTTCCGGACAGGCCCCTTCAAGCCCCACCTCTCCCCCTTCCTCCTCCCCCAGGACCCCAGGGAGGCCCTAAGGGAGGGGAAGGCGGCGGGCATCCCCCTCATCGCCGGGGCGAACGCCGAGGAGGTGGCCTTCCCCAGCCTCCAAGCCCTCCTCGGGCCCGGGGATTGGGAGGAGGCGGAAAGGAGGCTTTTGGAGTCTGGGCTTTCCCGGGAGAAGGCCCAGGCCCTCCTCGCCCACTACCGGAAGGGAGTCCCCGACCCCAAAAGGGCCTGGGGGGAGGTGCAGACCGACCTCACCCTCCTCTGCCCTTCCCTGAAGGCCGCCCGCCTCCAGGCCCCCCACGCCCCCACCTACGCCTACCTCTTCACCTTCCGGGCGCCGGGGTTTGAGGGCCTCGGGGCCTTCCACGGCCTGGAGCTCGCCCCCCTCTTCGGGAACCTCCTGGAGAGGCCCTTCCTACCTCTTTTCCTAAGCCAAGAAGCCCAAGAGGAGGCAGAGTACCTGGGCAAGAAGATGCGCCGCTACTGGGCCTCTTTCGCCAAGGACGGCGAGCCCAAGGGGTGGCCCCGCTGGCCCCTCTACCGGGAGGGCCACCTCCTGCGGCTGGACGTCCCCCTGGGGCTTCTGCCGGACCTTTACGAGGAACGGTGCGGCGCCCTCGAGGCCCTTGGGCTACTCTAAGGGCATGAGGGCCCGCGCCACCTGTCCCCTGGACTGCCCCGACGCCTGCAGCCTCCTCCTCACCCTGGAGGAAGGGCGCCTCCTCCGGGTGGAGGGGGACCCCCGCCACCCCATCACCCAAGGCTTCGCCTGCGCCAAGACCTACCGCTACCCGGAGAGGGTAAGGGAAAGGCTCCTTTACCCCTTGCGCCGGGTGGGGAGAAAGGGCGAGGGGAGGTTCGTGCGGGTCTCCTGGGAGGAGGCCCTGGACGGGATCGCCAAGCGCCTCATGGAGGTCCTGGACCGGGAGGGGGGCGAGGCCGTCCTCCCCTACCACTACGCCGGGACCATGGGCCTTGTGGAGAACCAGCACCCCCTGGCCTTCTTCCGGGCCATCGGGGCCTCGGAGCTCTTGGAGACCATCTGCGCCACGGCGGGGAGCGCCGCCTGGGAGATGACCTACGGTCCCCGCCTCAGCCCCGATCCCGAGGACATCCCCGAAAACGCCCGCTATATCCTCCTCTGGGGGATCAATAGCCTCTCCACGAATAGCCACCTCACCCCCTTCCTCAAGGAGGCGAAAAGGCGGGGGGCCAAGGTGGTCCACATAGACCCCTACGAAAACCTCACCTCCCGCTTCGCCGACCTCCACCTCAAGCTCCGCCCCGGCACGGACGCCGCCCTCGCCTACGCCCTGGCCCACGTCCTCTTCCGGGAGGGCCTTTTGGACTGGGAGTACCTGGGGAGGGTGGCGGTGGACCTGGAGGAGTTCCAGAAAGAGGCGGAAAAGTGGACCCCGGAGCGGGCGAGCGCCCTCACCGGCGTGCCCGAAGAGGCCATCCTCCGCCTCGCCCGGGAGATGGGGGAGGCCAAGCGGGTCTTCCTGCGGGTGGGCTACGGCATGACCCGCCACCCGGGAGGGGGGAACGCCCTCCGCGCCGTGATCCTCCTCCCCGCCCTCCTCGGGGCCTGGCGCTACCCGGGGTGCGGGGCCATGCTCTCCACGAGCGGGGCCTTTCCCCTGAACAAGCGCTTCCTCGGGGGGCGGCACCTCCTGGAGGGGGGACATCCCCACCAAGGCTACTTCCGGCCGAACCCCAAGGCGCGGGCCGTCAACATGAACCAGCTCGGCACCGCCCTCACGGAGCTTGAGCCCCCCATAAGGGTCCTCTTCGTTTTCAACAGCAACCCCCTGGTGGTGGCCCCGAACACGGGGAAGGTGAGGGCGGGGCTAGAGCGGGAGGACCTCTTCACCGTGGTCCTGGAGCAGGTGATGACGGAGACCGCCCGCTTCGCCGACTACCTCCTCCCCGCCACCCTCTTCTACGAGCACCCCGACCTCTACACGAGCTACGGGCATTACTACCTCTCCTGGAACGAGCCCTTAAGCCCTCCCGCGGGGGAGGCCCGGCCCAACACCTGGGTCTTCCGGGAGCTGGCGAAGAGGCTCGGCCTGAAGGAGCCCACCCTCTACTGGACCGCCGAGGAGGTGGCGGAAAGCCTCCTCGCCTCGGACCACCCTTACCTAGAGGGGATCACCCTGGAAAGGCTCAAGCGGGAAGGCTTCGTGAAGCTCAACCTCCCCAGGCCCTTTCTTCCCTTCGCCGAAGGGCAGGTGCGCTTCAGCCCCCCGCCCGAGGTGATCCCCACCGAGCCCCTTCCCGAATACCCCCTGATCCTCCTCACCCCCCCGGCCCACCGGTTCCTCAACACCACCTACGGGGACGTGAAGGCCCTGGTGGAGGCGGAAGGCGGGGAGCCTAGGCTCCTCATCCACCCCGAGGACGCCGAGGCGCGAGGGATTCGGGACGGGATGCTCGTCCACATCCGTTCCCCTTGGGGGAGGATCACGAGGAAGGCCCACGTCACCGAGGCCCCCATCCCGGGGACGGTGGTCCTCGAGGGCACCTGGTGGGAGAAGTGGGCCCCAGACGGCAAGGGCGTGAACCACCTCACCTCGGAAAGGCTCACCGACCTGGGTGGGGGAAGCACCTTCCACTCCACCCCCGTGGAGGTGGAGCCCTTGCGCCTCGCCTAGAGGGCCCTGCGGTAGGCCAGGGCCTCGGCCACGTGGGCCTCCCCCACCCTCTCCTCGCCCAGGAGGTCGGCGACGGTGCGGGCCACCCGGAGGACGCGGTCGTAGCTCCGGGCCGAAAGGAGCATCCGCTTGGCCGCCTCCTGGAGGAGGGCCTGGGCCGGTGGGGTGAGGCGGGCGTGCTCCCTCAGGGCCCGCCCCGAGAGGAGCCCGTTGGGCCTCCCCTGGCGGGCGAGCATCCGCTCCCGGGCCCTTAGGACCCGCTCCCGCACCGCCTCCGTGCCCTCCCCCTCGGGGGCGCGGGCGAGCTCCTCGGGGGTGAGGCGGGGCACCTCCACCACCAGGTCAAACCGGTCCAGGAGGGGCCCGGAGATCCTGGCCGCGTAGCGCCTCTGGGCGGCGGGGGTGCAGGTGCAAGGCCTTTCCGGGTCCCCGTGCCAGCCGCAGGGGCAGGGGTTCATGGCCGCCACCAGGAGGAAGCGGGCGGGGAAGGTGAGGCTTGCCCGGGCCCGGGCCACGGTCACCACCCCGTCCTCGAGGGGCTGGCGCAGGGCCTCGAGGGCCTCCCGGGAAAACTCCGGGAACTCGTCCAGAAAGAGCACGCCCCGGTGGGCCAAGGAGACCTCCCCGGGCTTGGGGATGGCCCCACCCCCGATGAGCCCGGCGTAGCTCACCGTGTGGTGCGGGGCGCGGAAGGGCGGGGCCTTCACAAGCCCCCGCACCGGCTTCCCCGCGGCGGAGTGGATCCGGGTCACCTCCAAGGCCTCCTCCCGGGAGAGGGGCGGGAGGAGGAAGGGAAGCCGCCGCGCCAGCATGGTCTTCCCCGAGCCCGGGCTTCCCACCATGAGGAGGTGGTGGAAGCCCGCGGCGGCGATCTCCAGGGCGCGCTTGGCCTTGGCCTGGCCCTTGACGTCCCTGAGGTCCAGCGCCTCCACCGCTTCCGGGGCCTCCTCGGGCCGGGCCTCGGCCAAGGCCTCCTCGCCCTTGAGGAAGGCCACGGCTTCCTGGAGGCTTCTCGCCCCGTAGACCTCCACCCCCTCCACCAGGGCCGCCTCCTTGGCGCTCTCCAGGGGCAGGAGGAGCTTCTTCCCCTCGGCCAAGGCCCCCAGGGCCAGGTTCACCGCCCCGGGAACGGGCCTCAGGCTCCCGTCTAAGCCAAGCTCCCCCGCGAGGGCGAAGGGGGAGAGGGCCTCGAGGGGCACCACCCCCTGGGCCGCGAGGAGGCCCAGGGCGATGGGGAGGTCAAACTGGCTCCCCTCCTTCCGGAGCTCCGCCGGGGCCAGGTTCACCACCACCCGGGCCTGGGGGTAGGGGAAGCCCGCGTTCTTGAGGGCCGCCCGGACGCGCTCCCGGCTTTCCTCCACCGCCTTGTCGGGCAGGCCCACCAGGGCGTAGCTGGGAAGCCCCGGGCTAACGTCCACCTCCACGGTGACGGGAACCGCGTCCAGGCCGAAGAGGGCGTAGCTTCGCACCTGGGCCAGCATGGAGAGAGTTTATCACGGCGCTGTTAGTTCCACCCAAGGTGGGCGTTTTGTGAGCAGAGGCGAAAACTGCCTTATCATGGGGCCAGATGGCGCGCGAGCTCCATGTGGCGTATAACAAAATGCGCCGCGCCCTGGAGGAGCGCTTGGCCCTCCTCCGCCGCCTCGGGGGAATGGACCTCCGCTTGATCCAAGTGGCCAACGAGGAGTGGCTCTACATGCTCCAGGAGGACACCCGCAACTCCTTGGCCATAGAGGGCTACTTCACCACGGAGCGGGAGCTACGGGAGGTGCTTAGGGGACGCAAGGGGGCGGCGGAGGTCCTCAACTACTTTCGCACGGCCCAGTTTGTCTACGAGCAAGCTTTGCAGGACCTCCAAGAAGAGGCTTGGCATCTGGACGTGGCCTTCGTGAACAACATCCACGGCCAGCTTTTTCGCGAAACTCCCCAAGAGGCGGAGCGGGGCAGGCCCGCCGATGGAGTGGAGCGCCGAATCCAAGGGGCCAAAGTGAGGCCCCCTCTGGAAGCCGGGGATTACCTCAGGGCCTTTGTCCGAGCGGTTCCCCTCCTCCTGAAAAGGAGCGAGGTTCTGGAAGCTCTGGCCAAGGTCCACACCCTCTTTGAGGCCATCCACCCCTACCGGGACGGCAACGGCCGCGTGGGAAGGATTCTCCTCAACTACGTGGCCATTCGCTCCGGCCTTCCCCCTCTCGTGGTGAAGGGCCTCGAGGACCAAGACCGCAAGCGTTACTACGAGGCCCTAGAGCAGGCGGACCGGGGGTTGCACCATGGCTTTCCCCCACCCGAGCCCAACGCCCTGGTGGGGGCCCTAGACAAGGGAGAGTGGCGACCCTTGGCCCTGCTCTTGGGGGAAGCCCTTATTGCCCGCCTGGACAAGGTCATCGCCTTGGCCCTCCTGCGTTTTGCCGACCTTGTTTCCCTGGATCAGGTGGCGCGGTCCCTCGGTGTGGATCGGCAGATCCTCTATGTCTGGCAGCAAAGGGGGAGGCTTGTGGTTTACCGCCCTGGCGGTAAGCGAAGCCTCCTCTCCCACCCCTGGCTTTTCCTGGGGACCCGGGAGCGGCCTCCCCTCCTCCCCCCCGAGCTGCCACCCCCCCGGCCCGAGTGGCCCGAGAGGGTGAAAGACCTCCAGCGGCTTCTCTTTCACCCGGAGGATTTGTGAAGTAGGGGCAGGTAAAGGGCGAGGGCCAGGAGGAGGAGGGCGAGAAGCCCGCCGAAGGCCAGGCCGTACCCCAAGGCCTCCACCGCCACGCCGACGCCCCACTGGAGGAGGAAGGTGCCCCCGATGCCGAAGAGGTTCACCAAGGTGGTGCCCCGGCCCACCAGGTGGGAGGGGACCAGCTCCCGGGCCTGGGTGAGGGTGAGGATGTTGAAGGCCCCGAAGAAGCCGAGGAGGGCGTAGGCGGGAACGAGGGCCTTAAGGAGGAGGAGAAGGAGGCCCAAGGCGAAGAGGAGGGCTGAGGCGAGGAGGACCCGGGCCGTCCCCAAGCGGTCCGCCAGGTAGCCGGAAACGAGAAAGCCCAAAACCGCTCCCCCCGAGTAGAGGAAGAGGAGGTTGCCCACCTCCAAGGCGGTGAGGCCCAGGTGGTAGGCGTAGTCCCCGGCCCAAAGGGTCTGTAAGGCGAGGAAGCTCCCGGCGAAGGCGAAGGCCAAAAAGGCCACCCGGAGGAGCCTCCCGTTGCGGAAGACCTCCCCGAGCCCGTCTCCCCGCTGCCCCCCCGGCCAGGCCACCCCTGGGGGAGTGTTCCGCACCCCCAGGTAGAGGGCGAGGGCCACCAGGGCCACCACGAAAGCCCCCAGGAGGAACACCCCCCGCCAGCCCAGGGCCTCCTTGAGGAGGGCGAGGGGCGTGGCCGCCATAAGCCCCCCCGTGGCCCCCAGGCCCACGAGGAGGGTGGAGACCGTGGCGTAGTTCCTGGGGAACCAGAGGCTGAAGGCCCTCATGGAGCCCATGAGGGCCGCGGCCATCCCCACCCCGATCAGGGCCCGGCCCAGGGCCAAAACGGCGAAGCTTTGCGCCAGGCCGAAGACCACGCTCCCCAGGGCGGCCACGAGGAGGAGGGCCGGGGTGACGGCCCGGGGCCCCACCCGGTCCAAAAGCCCCCCCAGGGGGAGCTGGGCCGCGGCGAAGGCCAGGTAGAAGAGGCTCGTCATGAAGCCGAGCTCCGCCGGCCCCAGGCCCAGCTCCTGGGAGAGGTCCTTGGCGAGCACCGCGTTCGCCGAGCGGTAGAAGTAGGAGAGGAAATACCCTAAGGTGAAGAGAAAGAAAACCCGCGCCGCCATATCACCTCCGGTTGAGCCACACGCCCCAAAGGATCATACCGCCTCCAAGAAGGGCTTCGGGCCTCAAGGGCTCCCCGGCCAAGGGCCAGGCGAAGAGGGCCCCGCTCAGGGGCTCCAGCATGGCCACCAGGGTGGCGGTGCGGGCGGGGAGGGTCCGCACCCCGAGGAGGAAGAGGCCGAAGGGGACCACCGTGCCCAGGGTGACCAGGTAGGCCACCGCCCCCCACTGGGCCGGGCCGAGGGCCAGCACCTTCTCCCCGTGAAGCCCGAGGACGGGAAGGGAGAGGAGGGCCCCCACCCCCGTGGCCACCCCGAGGGCCACGAAGGCGGGCGTGCGGAGGCCGTGGGCGAAAGCGGCGTAGGCCGCGAAGGAAACGGCGGAAAGGAGGCCGTAGGCCACGCCTAAAGCCCCTCCCCGAAGCCCCTCGGGCCCCACCACCAGGAGGTAGGCCCCCAGGAGGGCGAGCCCCACCCCAAAAAGGGCCCTCCCGGGAAGCCTCTCCCCCTTGAGGAGGGCGTAGAGGGTAAGGAGGGAGGGGGCGAGGTACTGGAGGAAGATCCCCGTGGCCACCGTGGTGGCGTGGATGGCCAGGTAGTAAAAGGCCTGGGCCCCGGAGAGGGCGAGGCCCACCCCGAGGAGCCGCCGCCTCTCGGCGGGGTGGGGCGGGCGGGCGAGGACGAGGGGCAGAAGGAGGAGGAAGCTCAGGAGGAAGCGCAAGGGGATGAGGACCTCCGGGGGGATCGCCCGCATGAACCGCCCCGCCAAAGCCCCCCCAAGCCCCCAAAGCAGGGCGGCGAGGGCCACGTAGCTCACCGCCTACCCCCCACGACGGCCAAAGCCACCCCCACGAGAAGGATCAAGGCCCCGAGGAGGACCTGCACCCCGGGGAGCTCCCCGAAGAGGAGGTAGGCGAGGAGGCTCGCCCCCACGGGCTCAAAGAGGATGGCCAGGGTGACGAGGACCGGGGGGATGTGGCGGGTGGCCCAGTTGAAGCTGGTGTGGCCCACGAGCTGGGGAAGGAGGGCCATGAGGAGGAGGTAGGCGTAGACCTCGAGGGGATACCCCCCGTACCCCCCACCGAAGAGGTAGGGCAGGGGAAGCAGGAGGAGGGCCGCCGCGGTGTAGGCCACGCGGACGTAGGCCCAGGTGGAAAGCCCCCGCCTCTGGGCCTCACGCCCGAGGAGGAAGTAGCAAGAGGCCGCCAGCGCCCCGAGGAGGGCGAGGAAGTCCCCGAGGAGGGGGTTGGCCCCCCCTCCGCCCTCGCTGTCCCCCAGGCCGATGAGGACCCCCCCGAGGAGGGCCACCCCCACGCCGAGCAGGGTGAGGAAGGAAGGCCGCTCCCCGAAAAGCCACCAGCCCAAAAGGGTGACCCACACGGGGTTGGTGGTGACGAGGGCGGTGCTCGCCGCCACGGAGGTGTAGGAGAGGGAGGTGATCCAGAAGGCGAAGTGGAGGGCGAGGAAGGCCCCGGCAGCCACGGCGAAGGGAAGCCCGGCCCGGCTTCCCAGGGGCCTCATCCAGCCCGGCGCCAGGAGGAGGGCGGCCAAACCCATGCGCCCGGCGCTCATCACCAGGCTGAAGGCGAGGCTTTGGTCCCCGGAGGCCCGAAGGGCCAGGCGCACCAGGATGCTCCCGAAGCTTATGGCCAGGATGCCCACGAGAAGGACGGCCGCGATCTTCCACCCCGGGGGGCGCATGGTGCGCATTTTTACACAAGGGAAGCCTTCCGGGAAGCGTCAAAGTAGTGTAGCCCAAGGGAAAACCCGGGGACGGACGCCCCACCCCGCGCTGGTATACTTCCCCCGAAGGAGGCGCCTATGGTGACCGTCGCGGTTCCCAAGGAAAGGGCCCCAGGGGAAAGGAGGGTGGCCCTGGTGCCCGAGGTGGTGGCCCGCCTGGTGAAAGGCGGGGCCCGGGTGCGGGTGGAGCGGGGCGCGGGGGAGGGCGCCTACCACCCCGACGAGGCCTACCAGGAGGCCGGGGCCGAGGTGGTGGAGCGAGGGGAGCTCCTAAAGGGCGCCCACCTCCTCTTCACCGTCCAGCCGCCCCCGGAGGACCTCATCCAGGCCCTGGAGCCGGGGGCCATCGTGGTGGGCTTCGTCCAGCCCCACAAGAACCTGGAGCTGGTGCGGGCCCTACAGGCGAAGAAGGCCACGGTGATCGCCATGGAGCTCATCCCCCGCATCACCCGGGCCCAGAGCATGGACGCCCTCTCCAGCCAGGCCACGGTGGCGGGGTATCTGGCGGCCATCCACGCGGCGAGGCTCTCCCCCCGCTTCTTCCCCATGCTCACCACGGCGGCGGGCACCATCCGCCCCGCCAAGGTGATGGTCATGGGGGTGGGGGTGGCGGGGCTCATGGCCATCGCCACCGCCAAGCGCCTCGGGGCCCAGGTCTTCGCCTACGACGTGCGCAAGGCCGCCCTAGAGCAGGCCCTCTCCCTGGGGGCGAAGCCCATTGAACTCCCCATCAGCGCCGAAGGGGAGGGGGGCTACGCCCGGGAACTCACCGAGGAGGAGAAGCGCATCCAGCACGAGGCCCTCCGCGACCATGTGGCGGGGATGGACGTCCTCATCACCACGGCCCAGGTGCCGGGCCGCCGCGCCCCCATCCTCCTCACCGAGGACATGGTGGAGCGCCTGAAGCCCGGGACCGTGGTGGTGGACCTGGCCGCCGAGAGTGGGGGCAACTGCGTCCTCACCAAGCCGGGGGAGGTGGTGGAGGTGAGGGGCGTGCGGGTCTATGGCCCCTTAAACCTGCCGAGCGAACTTTCCGTCCACGCCTCGGAGATGTACGCCAAGAACCTCTACAACCTCTCGGGCCTCCTTATAGAAAAGGGCGAGTTCGCCCCCAAGTGGGAGGACGAGATCGTCCGGGCCGCCCTCCTCATGAAGGAGGGCGAGGTCCTGCACGGGCCCACCAAGGCCCTTCTGGGAGGTGCGTGATGGAGTTCGGCTTCTGGTCGGCGCTTTACATCTTCGTGCTCACGGCCTTCTTGGGCTACGAGCTCATCACCCGGGTGCCCGTGATCCTCCACACCCCCCTCATGTCCGGGTCCAACTTCATCCACGGCGTGGTGGTGGTGGGGGCCATGGTGGTCCTGGGCCACGCGGAGACGGGCCTGGAAAAGCTCATCGGTTTCCTGGGGGTCATCCTGGGGGCGGCCAACGCCGCCGGGGGGTATGCGGTCACGGTGCGCATGCTGGAGATGTTTGAAAGGAAGCCCGGCCAAGGGGGTGGTCGGTAATGGACCTCATCCAAGCGGCCTACTTCGTGGTGGCCATCCTCTTCATCGTGGGCCTGAAGCGCATGGCCCACCCCACCACGGCCAAAAGCGGCATCGTCTGGGCGGGCTGGGGCATGGTCCTCGCCGTGCTCGCCACCTTCTTCTGGCCGGGGATGGGGAACTTCGGCCTCATGCTTCTGGCCTTGCTCCTGGGTTCGGCGGTGGCTTGGTGGGCGGCGGTGCGGGTGGCCATGACGGACATGCCCCAGATGGTGGCCATCTACAACGGCATGGGAGGCGGGGCGGCCGCGACCATCGCCTCCGTGGAACTCCTCAAGGGGGCCTTTGAGAACACGGGGCTCATGGCCTTGGCCATCCTGGGCGGCCTCATCGGGAGCGTGGCCTTCACGGGGAGCCTCATCGCCTTCGCCAAGCTCCAGGGAATCATGAAAAGCCGCCCCATCCTCTTCCCGGGGCAGAAGGCGGTGAACGCCCTGGTCCTGGCCCTCACCTTTGTGCTCGGGCTTTCCCTCCTTTGGAACGACGCCACGGCGAGCATCGTCCTCTTCTTCCTCCTCGCCCTTCTCTTTGGCGTCCTCATGACCCTCCCCATCGGCGGCGGGGACATGCCCGTGGCCATCTCCTTCTACAACGCCTTCACGGGGATGGCCGTGGGCTTTGAGGGCTTCGCCGTGGGGAACCCGGCCCTCATGGTGGCGGGCACCCTGGTGGGGGCGGCGGGCACCCTCCTCACCGTGCTCATGGCGAGGGCCATGAACCGCTCCGTGTGGAGTGTCCTGGTGGGGGGCTTCGGCGTGGAGCAGGAGGCGGGCGAGGTCAAGGGAAGCCTCAAGCCCATTGACGTGGAGGACGCCGCCGTCATGCTGGCCTACGCGAGCAAGGTGGTCTTCGTGCCCGGCTACGGCATGGCCCTCTCCCAGGCGCAGCACAAGCTGAAGGAGCTGGCCGATCTCCTCGAGGCCCGCGGGGTGGAGGTGAAGTTCGCCATCCACCCGGTGGCGGGGCGGATGCCGGGGCACATGAACGTCCTCCTGGCCGAGGCCGGGGTGGACTACGACAAGCTCAAGGACCTGGAGGAGATCAACCCCGAGTTCCCCACGGTGGACGTGGCCGTGGTCATCGGGGCGAACGACGTGGTGAACCCCGCCGCCCGCCGCCCGGGAAGCCCCCTCTACGGCATGCCCATCCTGGACGTGGACAAGGCCAAGAACGTCATCGTCATCAAGCGGGGGCAGGGGAAGGGCTTCGCCGGGGTGGAGAACGAGCTCTTCTACGCCGACAACACCCGGATGCTCTACGGGGACGCGCAGAAGGTCCTCACCGAGCTCATTCAGGCCCTGAAAAAGCTTTAGGCCTTGACGACACAAGGCCCCTCGCTTAGACTCCAGGGTGGCACCCCGGGCGCGCCAGCGCCCAGGCCAAAGACAGCGGGGGGCCTTCGGGCCTTAAAAAGCCCGCCGAGGCGCTTGAGGGGGAGCGTTTCCTCGGAAATCCCAGAAAAACCGGCCGGGGTTCCCCTGCCCCGAAAGGGAGGAAGGCGTGCCGAACAAGCGCAACGTTGAGCTTCTGGCCACCCTCAAGGAGAACCTTGAGCGGGCCCAGGGCTCCTTCTTCCTCGTGAACTACCAGGGGCTCCCCGCCAAGGAAACCCACGCCCTCCGCCAAGCCCTGAAGCAGAACGGGGCCAGGCTCTTCGTCGCCAAGAACACCCTGATCCGCCTGGCCCTCAAGGAGCTGGGGCTGCCGGAGCTGGACGGGCTCCAGGGCCCGAGCGCCGTGGTCTTCTACGAGGACCCGGTGGCCGCGGCCAAGACCCTGGTCCAGTTCGCTAAGAGCAACCCCAAGGGCATCCCCCAGGTGAAAAGCGGCCTCCTGCAGGGCCAGATCCTCACGGCCAAGGACGTGGAGGCCCTGGCGGAGCTGCCCACCATGGACGAGCTCCGGGCGGAGCTCGTGGGGGTGCTCCAGGCGCCCATGGCGGAGCTTGTGGGCGTGCTTGGCGGCGTGGCCCGCGAGCTGGTAGGCATCCTGGAAGCGTACGCGGAGAAGAAGGCGGCTTAAGAGGAGGTAAGCGATGGCTCTGGACATTGAACGGATCAAGGAAGAGCTCTCCCAGGCTACGGTTCTGGAACTCAAGCAGCTGATTGACGCCCTCAAGGAGGCTTGGGGCGTGACCGCCGCGGCCCCCGTGGCCGTGGCCGCGGCCCCCGCGGCCGGGGCGGCTGCTGCTCCCGCCGAGGAGAAGACGGAGTTTGACGTCATCCTCAAGGAGGCGGGGGCCAAGAAGCTGGAGGTCATCAAGGAGCTCCGCGCCATCACGGGGCTTGGCCTCAAGGAGGCCAAGGACCTGGCCGAGAAGGGCGGCCCCGTCAAGGAGGGCGTCTCCAAGCAGGAGGCGGAGGAGATCAAGAAGAAGCTCGAGGCCGTGGGCGCGGTGGTGGAGCTCAAGTAACCGCCGCCCTGCGGGGTGCCCCCGGGCCATGTGGGGCCCGGGTTTTTCTTTACCGCAGGACGACCCCGGGCCGCACCCTTAGGGCCCGGAGAAGGGGAAGAAGGGCGGAGAGGAGGACGGCGAGAAGGCTCGCCCCGCTTACCCAGAGGAAGTCGGCGAGGCGCATCTCCACGGGGAGGTGGGTGAGGAAGTAAAGCTCCCCGGGGAGGTCCAGGGGGCGGCGGGCCAGGTAGAGGCCGAGGAGGTAGCCGAGGAGGTTGCCCAAGGCCACGCCCCCCACCCCCAGGATCGCCCCCTCCAGGGCGAAGACCAGGCCCACGGTCCCCCTCGAGGCCCCCATGGCCCGGAGAAGGGCGATCTCCGGGGTCTTCTCCACCACCTTGAGGAAGAGGAGGTTGGCCACCCCAAGGGCGGCCACGGCCACGATGAGGAAGATCAAAAGGCCGAGGACCTGCCGCTGCAGGGAAAGCTGCTCCAAGAGGGTGCGCTGGGTGTCCTGCCAGGGCTGGGGGAAGAAGCGGCTTCCCGCCAGGGCCCACCCCACCTCCCGGGCCCGCCAGGGGTCCTTTAGGCGCACCTGGTACCCCTGGGCCTCGAGGCCGGAAAGGCGCTTCACGCTCTCCAGGTCGGTGAAGGCAAAGCCGCTGTCAATGAGGTAGTTCCCGGTGCGGAAGCTCCCGAGCACCTTGAGCTCCACCCGCTCCTGCGTGGCGGAAAGGGCGTAAAGCCGGTCCCCGGGCCGGGCGTCCAGGCTCTGCATCAGGGCCGCGCCCAGGTAGATCCCCCCGGGCTCCAGCTCTAGCCCGAGCTCGGGGTAAAGGGCCTCCCCGCCCGCGCCGAGCCCCACCAGGGTGGCGAAGTCCACCCCGGGCCCCCGGCCCGCCTCGGCGGGCCGGGTGAGGAGGGCTTTGGTGGCGGCGAAGGGGGCCGCCGCCTCCACCTCCGGGTGGGAAGGGAGGGGGGGAAGGGTGGGCTCCAGGCTAAAGAGGACGAGCTGGGGGTAGGCTTTGAGCGTGGCCCGGACGAGGCCATCCATGAAGCCGTTGGCCAGGGAAAGAGCCACCAAAAGCACCCCCACCCCCACGCCCACGCCCAAGACGGCGAGGGCGCTTTGAAGGGGGCGGCGCCAGATCTGGGCCCAGGCGAGGAAGAGGGCGAAGCGCACGCCTTCAGGATACGCCCGCCCTTACTCGGGGTAGGCCACCACCTCCAGCTGGACCTTACGGCGGCCGAAGCGGAGGGCCGTGGCCCGGTCCGGGAGCCAGACGTCCACCTTCTTGCGCCAGCGGGCGTTCATCACGTCCGCCACCACGAAGACGATGTCCTTAAAGAGGGCGTCAAACTGCCCCTTTCCCCGGCCGTAGATCGTGCCCAGGTCCTTAAGCCGGACCTTGGTGCCGAAGGGGAGGATCTCCAGAAGGTCCCGGCTCACCGCCAGGATCCCCAGGCGGGTCCGGGCCCCGGTGGCGGTGATGTGGGGGGTGGAGTCCGTCTCCCGGACGCTGGAGGTGTAGGCGGTGGCCTCGAGGACCAGGACCTTGGGCTTCCCCGCGCTCTGGGCCAAGGCCTGCGGCCACGGAACGGCGAGGAGGGTGACGGCTAGGAGAAGGCCACGCATCGCCTCCTGAGTATGGGGACGAACCCTTGAGCCCCCTTAGAGAGGAAGGCGGCTTCCCTCATGAAAGCCCCGGGTTTTTATCTGCAAGGCTTTTGCAAACTAAAAAAGCCGCAGCGCACGGGAACGCGCCGCGGCGGGTTTTCTTACAAGAAGCTAAAGCACCTTCATTTGGACCTCATGATCCTCCTAAGGGCAGGGCGTGGAGGAGAGCTTCAGGGTGTAGCGGCCGCTCCCCTCCTCGTCAAACCCCGCCCGGGCGAGGCCCCGGTCCCGGACCACGAGGAGGGTGGCCGGGGAGAGGGGGGCGCAGTTTCGCACCGGGTCCAAAGCCCTCGGGTAGAGGTCGTCGGGACCGTTGTAGAGGAGGGCCACCAGGTCCAGAGGGCCCGCGTAGACAAAACGCAGGTAGCCCCCGGCCCCGGAAACGTCGTAGCGGTCAAACTCCCCGACGAACTCAATGGCCCCCTGGACGCTTCCCGAGGTCAACGCCTCTCCCTTGCCCGAGGGGTTGGGCACAAACCCCGTGGCGGAGAGGTTCACCCGGTCCTCCGCCAGGGCGTAGTTCTCCACCCGCAGGTAGTAGGCCTGGCCCGCCTGCCCCCGGAAGCTAAGGCGCACCCCGGGGTCGGTGGTGATCCCTTGGGGCCTCAGGCCCAAGGGGGCCACCTCGGGGTAGGCCCCAAACCAGTTCCGGGCCACGCTCACCGCCTGGACCACGCCCCTTTCGTCCAGAAGGACCAGGCGGAGCCGGGCGCTGAGCTCTAGCTCAGCCGAAACCGCCGCCACCTCCACGGCCCCGTCCTGGTCGGGAAGAAGGCGGAAGACTTCGCTACTCCAGCACGCCCAGATAGGCGTAGAGGTCCGGCCCGCCGGGGAGGATCTCCACCGCGAGCTCCGGGAACTTCTGCGCCACCCCTTGGGCCTTCTCCTTGGGGGTGTTGGGCCCGAGGAAGAGGGTGAGGACCTCCTTGCCCTCCTGGGCCATGCGGACGAGGCCCTCCACCACTTCCTCGGGGGTCTCCCCCACCAGGACGAGCCGCCCGTCCAGAAGGCCGATGGGCTTGTCCTTCACGACCTTTAGCCCCTCCACCTCGGCGTCGCGGCTCGCCCAGGTGACCTCGAGGGTCACCGCCCCGGCCATGGCCTCCTCCATCTCGGGGAGAAGCTCCTCGGGAAGGGCCTCGGGGGTGTACCGCACCGCCGCCGCCAGGCCCTGGCCCAGGGTCCTCGTCTTAAGCACGTGGACCTCCTTCCCCGCCTCCCGCGCGAGCTTCGCCGCCTCCGTGGCGGCCAGGAAGACGTTGGGGTTGTTGGGAAGGAGGATCACCTTGGGGTTGGGCACGCTCCTAATGGCGGCCAGAAGGTCCTCCACGCTGGGGTTTTGCGTCTGCCCCCCGGCCACCACCCTGGCCCCGAGGCTGCGGAAGGCCCGGGCCACCCCGTGGCCCAAGGCGACGGCCACCAGGCCCGTGGGGGGCACCTCCTCGGCCAGAAGCCCGAAGGTGGAGAGGATCTCCGTGTGCTGCTGGGTCATGTCCTCCACCTTGGTGCGGACCACCCGGCCGAAGCGGGCCACCGTGGCGAGGAGGCCGTCGGGGTCGTCCGTGTGGATGTGCCCCTTGACGTAGCCCTCGGCCCCCACCACGAGGAGGGAGTCGCCGAAGGGGGCCACCGCCTCGCGGATCCGCTCCACGGGCACCTCCACCCCCTCCATGAGGAACTCCGTGCAGTAGCCGAACTCCTCGGTGGCGAAGGCCGTCTGGGCGTAGCGCTCCACCTTGGGCGGCTCGGGCAGAGGGAGGCCCAGGGCGTACCCCCGTATCCCCTCCAAGAGCCGCACGTACCCCGCCCCGCCCGCGTCCACCACCCCGGCCTGGCGCAGGGCGGGGAGGAGCTCGGGCGTCCTCTCCAAGGCCTCCCGGGCGGCCTCGAGGGCGGTCTCCAAGACCTCCTCCAGGGCCTCCCCCCGGGCCCCCTCCCCGGCGGCCCGGGCCACGGTGAGGATGGTGCCCTCCACGGGGCGCATCACCGCCTTGTAGCCGCTTTCCGCCCCCATCCGCAAGGCCCGGCGGAGGAGGGGCCCGTCCAGGGCCTTTTTTCCCTTCAAGGCCTCGGCGAAGCCCCGAAGGATCTGGGAGAGGATCACCCCGCTGTTGCCCCGGGCGCCGAGGAGGCTCCCGTAGGCCAGGGCCCGGGCCATCTGGTCCATCCGGGAGGTGTCGGCGAGGTCCAGCTCCCGCCGGGCCGCCTCGAGGGTGTGGAGCATGTTGGTGCCCGTGTCCCCGTCGGGGACGGGGTAGACGTTTAGAGCGTTGAGCTCCTCCACGTAGACCTGAAACCAGCGGGTGGCGTAGCGGAAGGCCTCCGCCACCGCCTCGGGACCCCAGGCCTTAGCCACACCGCACCCCCACCACGTGGACCCGGACCTGGGAGAGCTCCACCCCCCCAAGGTGGCGGGCCGCGTAGGCGAGCCGCTCCCCCAAGGCCTCCGCCAGGGCGGGCACCCGGGTGCCGTAGGCCAGGACCACGTAGAGGTCCACCTGGTAGCGGCCCGGGCTTTGGGGGTCGGGACGGACCACCACCCCCTCCCCCGCCTCCTGCCGCCTGAGGATGCGCCCCACCTGGTCCTTGAGGCTCGCGGGGGCCATGCCCACCACCCCCGGGACCTCGTGGGCCACCAGGGCGAGGAGGCTCGCCAAGGCCGCCTCCGTGAGGACCACCCGTCCCGGCACCCTCACCCCCGCAAGGCCTCCTCGGGAGGCGTGTAGGGCAGGCCGAAGGCCTCGGCCACCCCGGGGTGGGTGAGGCGGCCTTTGTGGGTGTTGAGCCCCTTGAGAAGGGCGGGGTCCTCCAGGAGGGCCTGAAGGCCCTTCTCCGCCAGCTTGAGCACGTAGGGAAGCGTCTGGTTGGTGAGGGCGAAGGTGGAGGTACGGGGCACCGCCCCGGGCATGTTGGCCACCCCGTAGTGGACCACCCCGTCCACCACGTAGGTGGGCTCGGCGTGGGTGGTGGGCCGGATGGTCTCCACGCACCCCCCCTGGTCCACGGCCACGTCCACGATCACCGCCCCCTCCTTCATCAGGGGAAGCATGTCCCGGGTGACGAGCTTGGGGGCCTTGGCCCCGGGGACGAGGACGGCCCCGATGAGGAGGTCTGCGTGCTGGACGCTCTTTTTGATGTTGGCCTCGGTGGCGGTGAGGGTGACCACCCGTCCGCCGAAGACGTCGTCCAGGTACTGGAGGCGCTTGTGGTTCACGTCCAGGATGGTCACCTGGGCCCCCATCCCCAGGGCGATCTTGGCCGCGTTGGTGCCCACGGTCCCGCCCCCGAGGATCACCACGCTGGCCGGGGCCACCCCAGGCACCCCCCCGAGGAGGACCCCCGGCCCCCCTTCGGCTTCTCCAGGAACTGGGCCCCCACCTGGGGAGCCATCCGCCCCGCCACCTCGCTCATGGGGACGAGGAGGGGGAGGGTGCCGTCGGGAAGCTGAACGGTCTCATAAGCGATGCCCGTGACCCCGCTACGGAGCATGGCCTCGGTGAGGCCGCGGTCCGCGGCCAGGTGAAGGTAGGTGAAGAGGATGAGGCCCTCCCGCAGGAAGCCGTACTCCTCGGGTAGGGGCTCCTTCACCTTCACCACCATCTCCGCCCCCCAGGCCTCCTCCCGGCCCACGAGCTCGGCCCCGGCCCGGGCGTACTCCGCATCGGCAAGCCCCGAGCCCTCCCCGGCCCCCCGCTCCACCAGCACGGTGTGGCCGCGCCTGACCAGGCTCTCCACCCCGCCGGGCGTGAGGGCCACCCGGTTCTCCAAGGTTTTAATCTCCTTCGGCACGCCGATCACCATGACTACGCCTCCCTCGCAAACACGCGCCGTATTTTAAGCTTGAAGCCGTCCCCCTCGGCGATGGCCAAGAGGCGCCGTTTGGAGTCCACCAGGGTCACGTACCCCATGGCCGGGATGGGGAGGGGCATCCCCTCCAACACCCGCCGGGCCTCGGTGTGGGAAAGCTCCACCACGGGAAAGGGCAAAACGTCAAGCTCCGGGATCGCCTTCTCCGGGGAGAGATCGGAGAGGGCCACGGCCCGCTCCAGCCCCACCCGGCCCACCCGGGTGCGGACGAGCCCCGAGAGGAAGGCCTTGGTCCCGAGCATCTCCCCCAGGTCCCGGGCGAAGGCCCGGACGTAGGTCCCGGGCCCCACCACCAGCCGGATCACGGCCGTGGGATAGGCCCCGAGGGGGCGCGGGAGCCGCACGGGCCGCCCCCGCCTTTCCGCGAGCCGCCACCCCCGGGCCGAGGGGGCGATGGGGTGGGGAATGGGCTCGGGGTCAAAGGCGAGGAGCTCCACCTCCAAATACCGCACCGGGCGCGGGCCAAGCGCCAAGGGCTTCCCCTCCCGGGCGGCCTCGTAGGCCCGCTTCCCCCCCACCTTGATGGCGGAGTAGAGGGGCGGGACCTGCTCCCGCACCTCCAGGAAGCGGGGCAGGGCGGCCTCGAGGTCCTTCCGGTCAAAGCGCACCGGGGCCTCCTCGCTGATGGGCCCCTCCGCGTCCAGGGTGGGCGTGGTGGCCCCGAAGGAGACCCAGGCGATGTACTCCTTGTCCTCCCCGGAGAGGAAGGGGACGAGCTTGGTGGACTCGTTGGTGACCAGGAGGAGGAGCCCCGTGGCCAAGGGGTCCAAGGTGCCGGTGTGCCCTACCCTTCGCGTGGAGAGGCGCCGCCTCGCCTCCTCCACCACGTCGTGGGAGGTGAGGTGGAGGGGCTTGTCCACCGCGTAGAGGGCCATGCCTAGGGGATTGTATCACCGGAGGGCATAGAATGGCGGTATGCTGGCCTCTTTGGAAGCCCGCTACCCGGGGCTCGCCTTCGCCTGGCCGAGGCCCGGCGTCCTGGAGATCACCTTCCGCGGGGAGAAGCTCAACGCCATGCCCCCTGCCCTCCACCGGGGCCTGGCCCGGGTGTGGCGGGACCTCGAGGCGGTGGAAGGCGTAAGGGCCGTGCTCCTTCGGGGCGAGGGCGGGGTCTTCTCCGCCGGGGGCTCCTTCAGCCTCATTGAGGAGATGCGGGCCTCCCACGAGGCCCTCCTCCGGGTCTTCTGGGAGGCCAGGGACCTCGTGCTCGGGCCCCTCAACTTCCCGAGGCCCGTGGTGGCGGCGGTGGAGAAGGTGGCGGTGGGGGCGGGGCTTGCCCTGGCCCTCGCCGCCGACATCGCCGTGGCGGGGAAGGGGGCGAGGCTTCTTGACGGCCACCTCCGCCTCGGGGTGGCGGCGGGGGACCACGCCGTCCTCCTCTGGCCCCTCCTCGTGGGCATGGCCAAGGCCAAGTACCACCTCCTCCTGAACGAGCCCCTCACGGGGGAGGAGGCGGAGCGCCTGGGCCTCGTGGCCTTGGCGGTGGAGGACGAAAAGGTCTACGAGAAGGCCCTCGAGGTGGCGGAAAGGCTCGCCCAAGGCCCCAAGGAGGCCCTCCACCACACCAAGCACGCCTTAAACCACTGGTACCGGAGCTTCCTCCCCCACTTTGAGCTCTCCTTGGCCCTGGAGTTTTTAGGGTTTTCCGGGAAGGAGCTGGAGGAGGGCCTCAAGGCCCTCAAGGAGAAGCGCCCCCCCGAGTTCCCATGAAGGCGCTCCGCCTCCAGGCCTTCCTCGCCCGGGCCGGGGTGGCGAGCCGCCGCAAGGCGGAGGCGCTTATCCGCCAGGGGCGGGTGCGGGTGAACGGAAAGGTGGCGGTCCTCGGCCAGAAGGTGGGGCCCGAGGACCTCGTGGAGGTGGACGGGAAGCGGGTGGAACTCCCCCAAGAGCGGGTGGTCCTCGCCCTCCACAAGCCCAAGGGGTACACCACCACCCGCCACGACCCCCACGCCCGGCGCACCGTCTTTGACCTTCTCCCCAAGATCCCCGGCCTCCACCCCGTGGGCCGCCTGGACCGGGACTCCGAGGGCCTCCTCCTCCTCACCAACGACGGCGACCTCACCCACCGCCTCACCCACCCCCGCTTCGGGGTGCGAAAGGTCTACCGGGTCTGGACGGAAAGGGGGACCGTGCCCAAGGAGGTGTGTGGGAGGCTCCTTAGGGGCGTGGACCTCGAGGACGGCCCCGCCCGGGCCCTCGCCTGCCGCCCGGCCCCCGGGGGGGCGGTCCTCGTCCTCGCGGAAGGGCGCAAGCGGGAGGTGCGGCGGATGCTCCAGAGGGTGGGCTACCCGGTGCGGCGCCTCCTGAGGCTACAGGTGGGGCCCATCCGCCTCGGGGACCTCCCCCCCGGAAAGTGGCGGAGGCTTTCCGAGAGGGAGGTCAAGGCCCTCCTCCGGCTCGTGGGGCTAGAATGAAGGGCATGTTCACGCCGGGCAACGGACCCGTGCAGATCAGCGCCGAGGCCATAAAAAAGCGGGTGGAGGAGCTGGGGAGGCAGATCGCCCAAGACTACCAGGGCAAGACCCCCCACCTGATCTGCGTCCTGAACGGGGCCTTCATCTTCATGGCCGACCTGGTGCGGGCCATCCCCCTGCCCCTCACCATGGACTTCATCGCCATCAGCTCCTACGGGAACGCCTTCAAGTCCAGCGGGGAGGTGGAGCTTTTGAAGGACCTCCGCCTTCCCATCCACGGCCGGGACGTGATCGTGGTGGAGGACATCGTGGACACGGGGCTCACCCTCTCCTACCTTCTGGACTACCTCGAGGCCCGGAAACCCGCCTCCGTCCGCGTGGCCGCCCTTCTCTCCAAGCCCAGCCGCCGCCAGGTGGAGGTTCCCATCCACTACCTGGGCTTTGAGATTGAGGACGCCTACGTCTACGGCTACGGCCTGGACCGGGCCCAGTTTGACCGCAACCTGCCCTTTATCACCTCCATCCGCCCGGAGGAAGAATGAGGTACCTGGACCTTCTCACCGCCCTCTTCGCCACGGTCCTCCTCGTCTCCAACGTGGCCTCCACCAAGCTCGTGGTCCTGGGGCCCTTCACCTTTGACGGGGGCACCCTCCTCTTCCCCCTGGCCTACATCTTCGGGGACGTCCTCACCGAGGTCTACGGCTACCGGAAAAGCCGCAGGGTCATCTGGATCGGCTTCCTTGCCCTCCTCCTCGCCACCCTCACCTTCCAAGGGGTGGCCGCCCTCCCCACCCCGCCCGACGCCGAGAGCCAGCGCTTCGGCGAGGCCTTCGGCCTCCTCTTCGGCCTCACCCCCAGGATCGTCCTGGGAAGCCTCCTCGCCTACTTCCTCGGGGAGTTTGCCAACGCCTACGTCCTCGCCAAGCTCAAGGTGCGGACGGAGGGGCGGTTCTTCTGGCTCCGGGCCCTCGCCTCCACCCTGGTGGGCCAGGGGCTGGACACCGGCGTCTTCCTCCTCGTGGCCTTCTACGGGGTCTTCCCGAACGAGGTCCTCCTCGCCGTCTTCCTCTCAAACTACGCCTTCAAGCTCGGGGTGGAAGCCCTTATGCTCCCCTTCACCTACGCCGTGGTGGGCTTTTTGAAGCGGGCCGAGGGGATGGACGCCTACGACCGGGACACGGACTTCAACCCCTTCCGCCTGACCTGAGCCCTCGCTTTCGCCTTACTCTTTCATTATACCGCGGCTTGCGCACTTGTAAAGGCCTATGCGCCGCTCTCCGCCTGTAGACTTAAAGGGTATGCCGGGCATCGCCATCATCGGGGCGCAGTGGGGCGACGAGGGCAAGGGCAAGGTGGTGGACGTCCTGGCCCGGGAAGCCGACTACGTGATCCGCTACCAGGGCGGGGCCAACGCCGGCCACACCGTGGTGGCCGAGGGCAAGGTCTTCAAGCTCAACCTCCTGCCCTCTGGGGTCATCCACCCCCACGCGGTGAACGTCCTGGGGGACGGGATGGTCATTGACCCCTTCCGCTTCCAGGAAGAGGTGGAAAACCTGCGGAAGGAGGGGTTTGACCCTAAGATCCTGGTCTCGGAAAGGGCCCACCTCGTCCTCCCCCACCACAAGCACGTGGAAAGCCGCCACAACTTCGTGGGCACCACGGGCCGGGGAATCGGCCCCGCCTACTCTGACCGGGCGCGGCGGGTGGGGATTCGGGCCGGGGACCTCCTGGACGAGAGCATCTTAAGGGAAAGGGTGCGCCGCCTCCTCGCCGAGAAGCCCAACTCCACCCGGGAAGCGGGCTGGGACACGGAGGAAAAGGCCCTCGCCGACCTCCACCGGATGCGGGAGATCCTAAGCCCCTACATCGCCGACACGGGGAGCCTCCTCCGGGAGGCCTGGCGCAAGGGAAAGCGCCTCCTCTTTGAGGGGGCCCAGGCCACCCTGCTGGACCTGAACTACGGCACCTACCCCTACGTCACGAGCTCCCACCCCACGGTGGGGGGGATCCTGGTGGGGACGGGCCTCTCCCACAAGGCCATCACCAAGGTCTACGGCGTGGCCAAGGCCTACACCACAAGGGTAGGGGAAGGCCCCTTCCCCACGGAGCTCCAGGGGGAGCTCGCCCACCACCTCCGGGAAAAGGGCGGCGAGTACGGCACCACCACGGGAAGGCCCAGGAGGGTGGGCTGGCTGGACCTGGTGGCCCTCCGGTACGCCTGCGAGGTGAACGGCTTTGACGGCCTCGTCCTCACCAAGCTGGACGTGCTCTCCGGGCTGGAGAAGGTGAAGGTGGCCGTGGAGTACCTGGACGGGGCCCGCCCCGGGGAGGCGAGCCCGGAGGCGGTGCGCTACCTGGAGCTTCCGGGCTGGGGCGACCTCTCCCACGTGAAGCGCCGGGAGGACCTCCCCGCAAACCTCCTCCGCTACCTGGAGCTCGTGGAGGAGCACACCGGGGTCCCCGTGGTCCTCTTCTCCACGAGCCCCAGGCGGGAGGACACCTTCGGAGCGGTGAGCTGGGTCTAAGGGTCTACCCCAGACGGGAGACGCGCAGGAGGAACCTCTTCTCCACGGGGAAGGGCCGGTCCAGGTCGCCGAGCTCCGCCTCGGCCCAGGCCCAAAGCCGCTCCATCACCCGGGCGTGGACGGGCTCGGGGAGGCCTTGGGTGAAGGAGTAGAGCCGCTCCGAGAGGGCCTCGAGGGCCTCCCGCGGCGTCCTTTCCTCCCGCCAGCGGGCCACCTCCCGCGTCCTGGGCTTGAGGCCCAAGCGCCGCAGGGCCTCCTCCACCTCCTTAAGCCGCTTGGCGTGAAGCCCCCGCTCCACGGGAAAGCCCTCCTCGGCGGCGAAGGCGCGCCAGCGCTCCTGGAGGGTCCACTCCGGGCTTTCCTCCGCCTGGTCCCACCCCTCCAGAAGGGCGCCCCCGGGCTTCAGGACCCGGATGGCCTCGGCCAGGACCTTGGGCCAGTCGGGGACGAGGTGCCAGAGGTGGACGACGATGACCCCGTGGACGCTCTCGTCCGGGAGGGGGATGGCCCGGGCGTCCGCCTGGACGACCTGGACCTTGCGGTCCACCCCCGCGATCTTCTGGCGGAAGACCTCCAGCATGGCGGCATCGGCGTCCAGGGCGATGTACCGGTACCCCCGGGCGATGAGGGGAAGGGCGATGCGCCCCGTGCCCACCCCGAGCTCCAGGAACACGGGCTCCTCCCCCTTCGGGTGCACCGCGGAGGCCATGGCCGTGGCGATCTGGCCCGCCACCTCGGGCGGGTGGGCCCTCAGCCTGTCGTAGGCGTAGGCCACCCTCAAGAGGGCGCTGGACATCCTTACCTTATTCTAAGGGGTATGCTTTAGGGCATGAAAGGGCTCATCCTGGCCGCGGGAAGAGGCACGAGGCTCCGTCCCCTGACCCACACCCGCCCCAAGCCCGCCATCCGGGTGGCGGGGCGGCCCATCATCCACTACGCCGTGGAGAACCTCCTGGAGGCCGGGGTCCGGGAGATTGGGGTCGTGGTCTCCCCGGAGACGGAGCGGGACCTGAAGGTGGCCCTCGAGGGCTACCCCGTCCGCTACGTCCTCCAGGAGGAACCCCAGGGGCTGGCCCACGCGGTGGACGTGGCCCGGGACTTCCTGGGGGAAAGCCCCTTCGTCCTCTACCTGGGGGACAACCTCTTCCAAAAGGGCATCCGGCGCTTTCTGGAGGCCTTCAAGCCCGGCGTAAGCGCCGTCATCGCCCTGGTGCGGGTGGAAGACCCAAGGCAGTTCGGCGTGGCCGTCCTGGAGGGCAACCGGGTGGTGCGGCTTTTGGAAAAGCCCAAGGAGCCCCCCTCGGACCTGGCGGTGGCCGGGGTCTACGTCTTCTCCCCCGAGGTTTTGGAGGTCGTCCGGGGCCTCAAGCCCTCCGCCCGGGGAGAGTACGAGATCACCGACGCCATCCAGGGCCTCATTGACCGGGGCAAAACGGTGGTGGGCGTGGAGGTGGAGGGCTGGTGGAAGGACACGGGCCGCCACCAGGACCTCCTGGACGCGAACCGGCTCCTCCTCGAGGAGCTCACCCCCAAGGTGGAGGGGGACGTGGTGGAGAGCCAGCTCACGGGCCGGGTGGTGGTGGAGAAGGGGGCGAAGGTGGTGCGGAGCACCGTGATCGGCCCCGCCCACATCGGCGCGGGCGCCGTGGTGGAAGAGGCCTTCGTGGGCCCCTTCACCTCCGTGGGGCCCCGGGCCCGGGTGGCGCGGTCGGAGGTGGAGTACTCCCTTCTTGAGGAGGAGGCCGTGGTGGAAGAGGTCCGCCTCCGCCTCCAGGAGTGCATCCTCGGCGTCCGGGCCGAGGTGAAGAGCCGGGACGGCCTCCCCCGGGCCCACCGCCTCATCCTCGGGGACCTCTCCCAGGTGGAGCTGGCCTGAGGGATGCCCGGGCTTTTGGACCTCCTCACGGAGTCCTGGCAAAGCGGCGAGGCCCTGGCCCGAGCCTTGGGGGTGAGCCGGGCCGCCGTCTCCAAGGAGGCCAGGCGGCTCCGGGCGGAAGGCTACCCCGTGGAGGTCTCCCGCCGGGGCTACCGCATCCTCCCCGGGACCCCCCTCCCCCACCTCTTCCACCCCCGGGGCAGGCTGGGGAGGCCCTACCGCTACCTGGGCCGGGTGGGAAGCACCCAGGACGTCCTAAGGGCCTGGGCCGAGGAGGGCGCCCCCGAGGGGGCCCTGGTCCTCGCCGAGGTCCAGGAAAGGGGCCGGGGCAGGCGGGGAAGGCCCTGGGAAAGCCGCCCCGGGGAAAGCCTCACCTTCTCCCTCCTCCTAAGGCCAGGCCTTCCCCTCTCCGCCCTGGGGCTTTTGCCCCTCCTCGCGGGCCTCGCCCTCTTTGAGGCGGTGGGGGTGGGGGGGCTCAAGTGGCCCAACGACCTCCTCGCCCCGGACGGCGGCAAGCTCGCGGGGGTCCTCCTCGAGGCCCGGGCCGAAGGGGAGGAGGTGGGCTACGCCCTCCTGGGCGTGGGGGTGAACGTGGCCTGGGCGCCGGAGGGGGCGGCCTTCCTCCAGGCCTACGCCCCCCTTTCCCGCCGGGAGGTGCTGGAGGGGTTCCTCCTGAGGCTGGAGGCCCTCCTGCCCCTCCTGCAGACCCCGGAGGCCCTCCTAGAGCGCTACCGCCAGGCCTCCCTCACCCTGGGGCGAAGGGTGCGGGTGCGCACGGTCAAGGGGGTGGTGGAGGGCCTGGCCGAGGACATCCTCCCCGACGGGAGCCTCCTCGTGGGCGGGGTGCGGGTGGGGGCGGGGGAGGTGGAGCTTCTGCCCCTCCTTTGACCCACCCCATGCGGTCTTGCGCCGGCATGGGGGCCCCAGGAGTATGAGTGAGGTAGGCTTAGATTTTCCCAAGCAAATGTGCTAGGATGGGGGCAGGTATGTTCGCCCGCATCTTCACCAAGGAAGAAGCGGACGCCCTCCTGCCCGAGATCCAAAGGGTCCTCTCCCAGATGCGCCAGGCCCGGTCGGAGCTCAAGGAGGCCCAGGCCCGCCTCCCCGAGGCCCGGGGGCTTGAGCGGCGGGCCCTGGAGGAGGAGGTCCGCTTCCTCCTGGGCTCCCTCGAGGCCGACGCCCGCTACCTCGCCTCCCTCGGGGTCTTCCTCAAGGACCTGGACCAGGGCCTGGTGGACTTCCCCGGCCGGGTAGGGGGGCAGGTGGTCTTCCTCTGCTGGAAGGAGGGGGAGCCCGAGGTGGCCCACTACCACCCCCTCTCCGGGGGCTTCGCCGAGCGCAGGCCCCTCGTGGAAGAAACCCCTACCCTTCCCCAGAAGGCCCGCCCCGGCGAAAAGCGTCCAGGCGCCTGAGGTCCTCCTGGACGAGGTCGTCCCGCCCCGCCAGGGACTCCAGGTGGTGCCGGAGCTCGTGGAGGAGGGTTTCCCACACCTCGGCCTCCCAGTCAAACCCTTCCCCCGCCACCTCTAGGAAGGAGCCATAGTAGAGGGCGATGTGCCGCCCCAGGTCCTCAAAACCCCCGAAGGCCGAGGGCGGCCCGGGGTCCAGGTACTCCCCCAGGCGCCACACCCCCTCAAGCCCCGGCTCCGGCTTGGCCTCGGGGAAGACGTGCACCCCCTGAAGCCCCCGCTTGAACTCCTCGGGGACCTCCTCCCAGAGCCTCTCCACCAGCTCCACGAAGGCCTCGTAGGTCATGGCCGGTGGTAGGGGTGCCCCGCCCTCAAGGTCAGGACGCGGTAGAGCTGCTCCATGAGGACGAGGAGGGCGAGCTCGTGCTGCAGGGTGAGGGGGGAGAGGGAAAGGAGGAGGTCGGCCTCCTCCCGCACCGCCTCCTTATGCCCCTCGGCCCCGCCCACGAGGAAGGCCACCCGCTCCCCCTCCCAGGCGAGGAGCCTCCGGTAGAGCTCCTCGGTGGTCAAGAGCCTCCCCCGTTCGTCCAGGACCACCTTCCGGTGGCCCTCCGCCTTGGGGAGGAGCTCCTCCCCTTTCCGGACGAAGACCAGGTCCAAAGGCGCGTACCGCCGCATGCGCCTCGCGTACTCCTCCACCCCGAGCCGGGCGTAGGCCAGCCGGGGCCTTCCCACGGCCACCACCCGAAGCCGCACCCCCTGATCCTAACCCGGTATACTCAGGGGGAAGGGAAAGTGGGATCCAGCCCCACCCCCGAAAAGGAGGCCCGAGGCCCTTACCCAGGGCGGGCTTCCCGGCGCCACAAGCGCCAAGAAGGAGGGTGTCATGGTCAAGGAGACCCATCGGTTTGAGCCCTTCACCGAGGAGCCCATAAGGCTCATCGGGGAGGAAGGGGAGTGGCTTGGGGACTTCCCCTTGGACCTCGAGGGGGAGAAGCTAAGGAGGCTCTACCGGGACATGCTGGCGGCCCGGATGCTGGACGAACGCTACACCATCCTCATCCGCACGGGCAAGACCAGCTTCATCGCCCCCGCCGCGGGGCACGAGGCCGCCCAGGTGGCCATCGCCCACGCCATCCGGCCGGGCTTTGACTGGGTCTTCCCCTACTACCGCGACCACGGCCTGGCCCTCGCCCTAGGGATTCCCCTCAAGGAGCTCTTCGGCCAGATGCTCGCCACCAAGGCCGACCCCAACAAAGGCCGCCAGATGCCCGAGCACCCCGGCTCCAAGGCCCTCAACTTCTTCACCGTGGCGAGCCCCATCGCCTCCCACGTTCCCCCCGCTGTGGGGGCGGCCATCAGCATGAAGCTCCTGCGCACGGGCCAGGTGGCGGTCTGCACCTTCGGGGACGGGGCCACGAGCGAGGGGGACTGGTACGCCGGGATCAACTTCGCCGCCGTGCAGGGGGCGCCGGCGGTCTTCATCGCCGAGAACAACTTCTACGCCATCAGCGTGGACTACCGCCACCAGACCCACAGCCCCACCATCGCCGAGAAGGCCCACGCCTTCGGCATCCCCGGCTACCTGGTGGACGGGATGGACGTGCTGGCGAGCTATTACGTGGTCAAGGAGGCGGTGGAAAGGGCGAGAAGGGGGGAGGGCCCAAGCCTCGTGGAGCTCAGGGTCTACCGCTACGGACCCCACTCCTCCGCCGACGACGACAGCCGCTATCGGCCCAAGGAGGAGGTGGCCTTCTGGCGGAAGAAGGACCCCATCCCCCGCTTCCGGCGCTTCCTCGAGGCCAGGGGCCTCTGGAACGAGGAGTGGGAGGAGGATGTGCGGGAGGAGATCCGGGCCGAGCTGGAACGGGGCCTCAAGGAGGCGGAAGAAGCGGGCCCCGTGCCCCCCGAGTGGATGTTTGAGGACGTCTTCGCCGAGAAGCCCTGGCACCTCTTGCGCCAGGAGGCCCTCCTCAAGGAGGAGCTCTAGGGGGTGGGTATGGCCCTCATGACCATGGTGCAGGCCCTGAACCGGGCCCTGGACGAGGAGATGGCCAAAGACCCCCGGGTAGTGGTCCTGGGGGAGGACGTGGGGAAAAGGGGCGGGGTCTTCCTGGTGACCGAGGGGCTTCTCCAGAAGTACGGCCCCGACCGGGTCATGGACACCCCCCTCTCCGAGGCGGCCATCGTGGGGGCCGCTTTGGGCATGGCCGCCCACGGCCTGAGGCCCGTGGCCGAGATCCAGTTCGCCGACTACATCTTCCCGGGCTTTGATCAGCTTGTGAGCCAAGTGGCCAAGCTCCGCTACCGCTCGGGGGGCCAGTTCACCGCGCCCTTGGTGGTGCGGATGCCCTCAGGGGGCGGGGTAAGGGGCGGACACCACCACTCCCAAAGCCCCGAGGCCCACTTTGTCCACACCGCCGGGCTCAAGGTGGTGGCCGTCTCCACCCCCTACGACGCCAAGGGCCTCCTCAAGGCCGCCATCCGCGACGAGGACCCCGTGGTCTTCCTGGAGCCCAAGAGGCTCTACCGCTCGGTGAAGGAGGAGGTGCCCGAGGAGGACTACACCCTCCCCATCGGGAAAGCGGCCCTAAGGCGCGAGGGGAAGGACCTCACCCTCATCGGCTACGGCACCGTGATGCCCGAGGTGCTGCAGGCGGCGGAAGAGCTCGCCAAGGCGGGGGTTTCCGCCGAGGTGTTGGACCTCCGTACCCTCATGCCCTGGGACTACGAGGCGGTGATGAACTCGGTGGCCAAGACCGGCCGGGTGGTCCTGGTCTCCGACGCCCCCCGGCACGCAAGCTTCGTTAGCGAGGTGGCGGCCACCATCGCCGAGGACATCCTGGACATGCTCCTCGCCCCCCCCATCCGGGTGACGGGCTTTGACACCCCTTACCCCTACGCCCAGGACAAGCTCTATCTGCCCACCGTTACCCGCATCCTCAACGCCGCCAAGCGGGCACTAGACTACTGAGGAGACTTATGCCCAAAGAAATCCTTATGCCCGAACTGGCCGAAAGCGTGGTGGAAGGGGAGATCCTGAAGTGGCTGGTGGAAGAGGGGGACTACCTGAAGAAGGACCAGCCCTTCGTGGAGGTCATGACCGACAAGGTTACGGTGGAGCTGCCCTCCCCTTACGAGGGGGTGCTCCTGAAGAAGCTGGCCAAGGAGGGGGAGGTGGTCAAGGTCCACGCCCCCATCGCCCTCATCGCCGAGCCCGGCGAGGCGGTGGAGGGCGTGAAGGAGCCCCCCCCGGTGCAGGCGGCGGAGGAGCGCTCCATCGTGGAGCCGGGCCTGCCCGCGAAGGAGGAGAAGGAGGACCTCTCCCTCTTCAAGCCGGACCCCACGCAGGTGGCGGTGAAAAACCCCTTCCTCTCCGGGGAGAAGCCCAAGGAAGGAGCGAGGCCCCAAGGCCGGGTCCTGGCGGTGCCCGCCGCAAGGAAGCTCGCCCGGGAACTGGGCATTCCCATTGAGGAGGTACCGGGCTCGGGGCCCTTAGGCCGGGTCCGGGTGGAGGACGTCCGGGCCTACGCCGAGCGGAGGAAGGCCGCTCCCGAAAGGCCCGAGGAGGCGCGTGAGGCGCTTCCTTCCGGCTTCCCGCCCCCGCCCAAGTACGCCCCGCCCAAGGGGTACGAGCACCTGGAGGAGCGGGTGCCGCTAAGGGGCATCCGCCGCACCATCGCCCAGGGGCTTTGGCAGAGCCATCTCTACACGGTGCGCACCCTCAACGTGGACGAGGCCGACCTCACGGCGCTTGTGGCCCTTCGCGAGCGCCTCAAGCCTGAGGCCGAGGCCCAAGGGGTCAAGCTCACCTACCTGCCCTTCATCGTCAAGGCGGTGGTGCGGGCCCTGAAGAAGTTCCCCATGCTGAACACGAGCCTGGACGAGGAACGGCAGGAGATCGTCTACAAGCGCTACTACCACATCGGCCTCGCCGTGGCCACGGAAAGGGGCCTCATCGTCCCCGTGGTGCGGGACGCGGACCGGAAGAGCGTCTTGGAGCTCGCCCAGGAGATCGCCGAGCTCTCCCAGAAGGCGCGGGAAGGCCGCCTCGCCCCGGAGGAGGTTACGGGGTCCACCTTCACCATCACCAACATCGGCTCCGTGGGGGCCACCTTGAGCTTCCCCATCATCAACCTGCCCGATGCCGCCATCCTGGGCGTCCACTCCATAAGGAAGCGCCCCTGGGTGATGCCGGACGGCTCCATTCAGGCGCGGGACATCATGTTCCTCTCCCTCTCCTTTGACCACCGCCTGGTGGACGGGGCCGAGGCGGCCATGTTCACCCGGGAGGTCATAAGGCTCTTGGAAAACCCCGACCTGCTCCTTCTGGAAATGTAGGATGACGCCTATGAAGACCTACGACCTCATCGTGATCGGCACCGGCCCGGGCGGCTACCACGCCGCCATCCGGGCCGCCCAGCTCGGCCTCAAGGTCCTGGCGGTGGAGGCGGGCGAGGTGGGGGGGGTGTGCCTCAACGTGGGCTGCATCCCCACCAAGGCCCTCCTCCACGCCGCCGAGACCCTCCACCACCTGAAGGTGGCCGAGGGGTTCGGCCTGAAGGCCAAGCCGGAGCTGGACCTGAAGAAGCTCGGCGGCTGGCGGGACCAGGTGGTGAAAAAGCTCACCGGGGGGGTGGGCACCCTCCTCAAGGGGAACGGGGTGGAGCTCCTCAGGGGCTTCGCCCGGCTAGCGGGCCCCAAGGAGGTGGAGGTAAACGGTGAGCGCTTTGCGGCGAAAAGCCTAATCCTCGCCACGGGAAGCGAGCCTATGACGCTTCCTGGCTTTCCCTTCGGCGAGGACGTCTGGGACTCCACCCGGGCCTTGAGGGTGGAAGAAGGCATCCCCAAGCGCCTTCTGGTCATTGGGGGCGGGGCGGTGGGCCTCGAGCTCGGCCAGGTCTACCGCCGCCTGGGCGCGGAGGTCACCCTCATTGAGTACATGCCGGAGATCCTCCCCCAGGGCGACCCCGAGACCGCCGCCCTCCTAAGGCGCGCCCTGGAAAAGGAGGGGATAAGGGTTCGCACCAAGACCAAGGCCGTGGGCTACGAGAAGAAGAAGGACGGCCTCCACGTGCGCCTCGAGCCCGCCGAGGGCGGCGAGGGGGAGGAGGTGGTGGTGGACAAGGTCCTGGTGGCCGTGGGCCGGAAGCCCCGCACGGAGGGCCTGGGCCTGGAAAAGGCCGGGGTCAAGGTGGACGAGCGGGGCTTCATCCAGGTGAACGCCCGCATGGAGACCAGCGTCCCCGGGGTCTACGCCATCGGCGACGCGGCCCGCCCCCCCCTCCTCGCCCACAAGGCCATGCGGGAGGGGCTCATCGCCGCCGAGAACGCCGCCAGCAAGGACAGCGTCTTTGACTATCAGGTGCCGAGCGTGGTCTACACCTCCCCCGAGTGGGCCGGGGTAGGCCTCACCGAGGAAGAGGCCAGGAAGGCAGGCTACAAGGTGAAGGTGGGGAAGTTTCCCTTCTCCGCCAGCGGCCGGGCCCTCACCCTAGGCGGGGCCGAGGGGATGGTCAAGGTGGTGGGGGACGAGGAGACGGACCTCCTCCTCGGGGTCTTCATCGTGGGGCCCCAGGCGGGGGAGCTCATCGCCGAGGCCGCCTTGGCCCTGGAGATGGGGGCCACGCTCACCGACCTCGCCCTCACCATCCACCCCCACCCTACCCTCTCGGAAAGCCTCATGGAGGCGGCGGAGGCCTTCCACAAGCAGGCCATCCACATCCTGAACCGCTAGAGAAGGCCCAGAAGCCCGTAAAGCCCCGCCCCCAGGAAGACGGCAAGGCCCAGATTTCCCGTGAGGCGCGCCCCCATGTAGGTGCCGAGAAGGGCCAAGAGGGCGCGGAGCCACTCGGGAGAGGGGGGCGGGCCGAAGGCGGAAACCAGAAAGAGGGCCACCACCAAGGCGGGCCCCGCCTGGCCCGCCCTTAGGCCTTTTTCCGCCCGCCAGGGCAGGAACCGGAGGAGAAAGGTGCCCAGGGCCAGAAGGAGAAGGGCCAAGGTCATGGACGCCTCCTTTCGCCAAATCCCTCTCCAAGGAGCCCGGTGATCCCTGCCAGGAAGAGGCCCCAGGCCGTCTGGCCCAGGAGGTGAAAGCCCAGGGCCACCCCGCCCGCCAGCAGGGCCACGGGGTTCTTCAGGTGGGGCAGGGCCAGGAGGAAGAAAAGGGCGGGAAGGGCGAAGGAAAGGGCCTCCCCCAAACCCGGAAAGGCCAAGAGCCCCTGGGCCCCCAAAACCCCGAGGGCGGTGCCCAGGTTCCAGGAGAGGTAGGCCCCGAGGCCCAAGCCCAGGAAGTAGCCCCGCCTTTCCCCTGGGGGAAGGCCCGGGAGGGCCCTCAAAGCCACGGCGAAGACCTCATCGGTGAGGAAGAAGGCCTCTAGGGGACCTCCCCTCAGGTAGGGCCTCAGGGCGGGGCCGTAGAAGGCGTGGCGCAGGTTGAGGAGAAGCCCCAAAAGGGCTGCCAACAAGGGCGGGACCCCCTGGGCCAAAAGCCCCACCAGGGCGAACTGGCTGGCCCCGGCGAAGACCAGGAGGGAGGTGAGCTGGATCCAAAGGGGGCTGAGCCCCGCCTGCGCCCCCAAAGCGCCGAAGGCCACGGCCACGGGGAAATACCCCAAGGCGATGGGCCAAGCTGCCCGTAGCCCCCGCTTCATTTGGGCCTCCTCAGGAGGAAGAGGTGGGTGCCCCCGTCCCAAGAACCGCGGCCATGGGTGGCAAACAAACGGTGGTGGTGCTCCAGCTCAAAGCCCACGGCAAAGGCCAGCTCCAAAAAACGGCGGGGATAGGTCTTGGTCTCCACCTCGTAGTCCAGCCCGGCCAGAAGGGCCTGGAGCTCCAGCCGCGCAAAGGCGGCGAAGGCATCGGAACGCGTTTCAAGGTCTTGCAGAGCCTCCTCGGCCAAGGCCCTAAGGCCTCGGGACTCTCCTTGCAAGGCTAGCAGGCGTAAAGCCCAAAGGGCCTCCGTTTCCTCCAAGGGAAAGGGGAGCAGGTAGGCCGTGTGGTGAAGCACCAGGTTCCGGGCCCGCTCCTCTCGGGTGGTGAAGGGACGCAAAAACTCGTCCGCCACCGCCAAAAGGCCCCCAGGGCGCAGGAGCCGGTAAGCCTTCTCTAAGAAGCGCCACGTGGACATGTGGTGGCTGGCCCCCACGCAGACGATCAAGGGAAAGGTTTCCTCCGAATCCAAAAGGGTGAAATCCTCAGGCAATACCTCCACACCCGGGACCAACTGGGCCAGGGCTTGCCTCGAGGCCGGACTGGGTTCCACCGCCACCGGCTCCAAATGGGGCAACAGCTCCAAGAGCAGGAGAAGGTGATGCCCAGGCCCCGTGCCCACGTCCAAAAACCTTCCCCTCTCCAGGCCCACGGCCTGCAACCCATAGGCCAGAAAAAGGGGCTGCCTGGCGTAGCCGGGATGGAGGAGTTCCACCCGGGCGTAGAGGTCCACCGAGATACGACTTTCCCCATTCTCTTCCTTTGAAGAGCCCACAGGAGACCGCGCGGTTTGGACGAGAAGGGGGGCCGGGTCGGCCACTTCCCCCTTAAGGAGCAACCCCTCCCAAGCCAGGGTGCGTAGGAGGAGGCTGGGGCTTTGCCCATGGGACCTCAGATCTTCTTTAGGGGCATGGAGGAGGGCCAAGGCCTCGCCCAAAAGCCCCTGGGCCTCGAGGCGGGGTAAGGGGGCCAAAGGGAGGCTAAAGAGGTAGGTGCGGTTTGCGCCCCAACGAACAAAAACCCCTTCCTGGAACCCCGGCGCAAGCCAGCGGCCTTCCAAGGCCAGACCCCCCACCCCTAGGCTCACCTCCCGCAGGGCCAAGGAGGCCTTCTCCGGGCTACCGGCCTCCCCTTGCGGCCGGGGAGGCAGTGGGTAGTGCAGGAAAACCAGGAGGCTCGCCCCCTCCTCGCTGGCGTACACATGGGGTTCATCCCCAGCGAACTCCACCTCTTCCCCCGGCCCCACCTCCCTGCCTGGAGGCGGTCCCACCCTGGCCTTCCCCCTTAGGCCGATGACCCGCTCACGAAGCCCCCGCTCGTGCGCCTCCGCCCAACGCACAGAACAGGGGGAGAGGTCCATACGGTACACCTCCAGCGGCTCACCCGACCGCCCTCGGGTTCGTTCAATAAGTTGAACCGTAACGCCCTCATCGCCTACAGGGCGGGCTTGGACCAACTCACCAAAGGGCACCTCCAGGGCCTGGGCCAAGGCCCAAAGGGTGGCCAAGGTGGGGTTGGCGCGTCCCGCTTCCAAGGCGTGAAGAAGCGATTTCGCCACCCCGGCTTTGGCCGCCAAGCCAGACAGGGTCAGCCCCTTGGCCTGGCGCAACCGGCGGAGGTTTTGCCCCACTTCGTAGAACAGATCGTTCTTCATACAGAACACCTTAGGGGGACGTCCCCCAAAGGTCAACCCTTCCCCTTCTCCCAGGGAGAAGGGGCCCCCAACCTGGTTTTCCGGCGAATCTAAGGCGGGGTATAGGGCCGACCCAGCGGACCTGAGGAGAGAACCCGGGGTCTTTTCCCCGTACAGCGCATTTAACCTGAGGGGCGGAAGCTCCGGATGAAGTTGCCGGGGGTGAGGACCCTTAGGGGGAGATCCTGACGGGCCATCAAGGGACCGAAGTGGCGGGTATCCCCGGTGAGGAGAACAGAAGCCCCTGCGGCCACGGCAGCGGCGAGGAAGGGAAGGTCTTTTTCGGGCACCAGGCCCTCCATCCAAGCTTCCCCATTGGCTTCCGGCACCAAGCGCACCACCTTGAGCCGGTCCTTGAGCCCTCTAAGGGCTTGGGGTCGTTTGCGCACGAGGTTTTCCCGGGCCTCCAGCAGGCAGTAAGGGCTTGTGGCCAGCCGGTACCTTCCCTTCCTGGCCCCCAGCCAGATCGCCTCAAACACCTCCCCCCCGAGGCTTGCCGAGAAAAGGACGTTGGCGTCCAAAAAGACCAACTCAGAGGCCCCAGGCCCGGCGGAAGGCATCCAGCTCCTCCGGGGTGACCTGGGCGTTTTCGGCGAACTCCCGGATGCGCTCCTCCGTGTAGAGCTCCACGGGCAACACCACCGCAGGCTCCAAGACAACCCTGCCCGCTTCCACCCGGACCACCAAGGTGTCCCCCGGCTTCAAGCCCAAGGCCCGGCGTACCTCCGCGGGGAGGGTGATCTGGCCCCGTTTGGAGAGGGAGGTAAGCGCCTTCATGTTTTCAGTATATCCGAAGACCGGAAATACAGAAGACCCCTCACAATAGCTCCCCGAGGGCCGAGACGTCTTTGCAGGGTATTGATGAACCAATTCCCCACCATTAGCATTGCGCCATGAGGCGAACCGAGCACACTCCTTTGCTGGAACACACGCCCAAGGCGGGATGGGCAAAGTTCTGGATGCTTAAAGGAGGAGGCGATGCAGGTTTCCCTTGAAGCGCTGGCCGCGGGGATAGGGGAACCCTTTGGGTCTTTCGACCTCAAAGAGGCCACAGACCTGGCCGAGCGCGCCCTCGAGGCCGCCCTCGCCCAGGGGGCCGAGACCTTCGTCCTCACCTACTCGGGGGGCAAGGACTCCACCGCCACCACCGTCCTCACCCTGGAGTGGTGGAAGCGCAAGGGGAAGCCCGTGGAGATCCACGTGGTCTACGCCGACACGGGGCTGGAGATCCCCACCCTCCACGCCCAGGCCCTGGCCTTCCTGGAGGCGGTGAAGAGGCTCCACCCCGGGGTCCACGTTCACACCGCCCGCCCCCGCCCCGAGGAGAGCTTCTGGGTCCAAATCATCGGCAAGGGCTACCCCCCGCCCCACAACCGCTTCCGCTGGTGCACCCGCAGGTTGAAGATCGCCCCCATGGACCGCCTGGTCCAGAGCCTTCCCGGGAAGAAGGCCATCCTCACAGGGGTGCGCTTCGGGGAGTCGGACGCCCGGGACCAGAGGCTCATTCTCTCTTGCTCCCGGGGCGGGGAGTGCGGCCAGGGGGTGCTCTTCCAGGAGGCCAAGCGTCTGAACGCCCTCTACGTGGCCCCCATCGCCTTCTGGCGGGAGTGCTTCGTGTGGGACTACCTGAACTTCGTGGCCCCCTCCCTGGGCTACCCCACGGAGGGCCTGGAGGCGGTCTACGGGGGCCGGGACACCCGCTTCGGGTGCTGGACCTGCACCGTGGTGCGGCGGGACAAGGCCATGGCGCGGGCCCTGGAGAACGGCCACGCCCACCTCCTCCCCCTCTACGAGTTCCGGGAGTGGCTTTGGGCGTGGACCCGGGATCCCCGGACCCGGGAGAAGCGGAAGGACGGCAAGCCCGGGAGGCTCACCCTCGAGGCCAGGCGGGAGGTGTACCGGAGGTTGAAGGAGGTGGAGGCGAAGCTCGGGATGGAGTTCCTCACTTCCGAGGAGGAGGCGCTCATTCAGAAGCTGTGGCGTTCCGGGAGGTACAATGGAAAACGCAGGTGAACTCCTATGCCGTATGCGGGAGAAGGAAGCAATCCCCTTGGCCTCAAGGACTTCCTTGACGATCTCAGGCTAGACCACTACCAGGATCTCCTGCGCGAGCTAGACGAGCTTTACCAAAAACTCAAGCAGGAGCGCCAAGTACCCTTGCACGGGGACGGGGAGGCCTACCCTCTCCTCACCCTCACCGTGGACGGAGGCGAGGGACGCGCCTTCGAAGAGCTTCCGCTCCTCTCCTTCGGCCTCGTGCGCGTTGCCGCAGTGGGGGTGAAGGGTTTCCGCCTACCCTCCATCGCCCACCTCCTCCCTGGGTATGAAGTCCTACGGGATCCCAAGGGCTACCTGGAAGGTCTCCTCGAGCGCTCCGAAGAAAGCCCCGCCGCTGATGCTTTGAAGACCTTCTTCCGGGCCACAGGCATCTCCCTGGAGGATCTGGGAGAATACTACACCAAGGACCTCAGGGCCTTCATGGGGATCTTCCGGGACGTCCTGGAGTGGGCCTACCTGGTTTGGGGGGTGGAGAAGGTCTTGCAGGAAAGTTACAAAGACTACCTTTTCATCAAAGACGGGCGCCTTGCGCAATTGGGCGTCAGAGAGAGTTTCCGCTCTAAACTACAGAACTACTTCGCAAGGAAGCACCTCCTTCTTGCTGGGGTCACCAAACGCTCCCGCCTCCTCGCTGAAGGCCTCACCTCCTTGGTGATGGCGAGGCTTTTCGCCGAAGCCAGGGGAACCTTCGTGCTCCAGGTCCCCCAGGAACTCATGGAGAAGGCTTACCGCTACGAGCGCCAGTGGAACGCCGACCTCGAGGGAGCCTTCGTCATGGGCAGGCGTTACGTGGCGCGCCTCCTTGAGGACACCTTTAGACCTCAGGAGGGTGTGGCCATCTTTGATCTCCCCCCCTACTTGGGGGAGGAGGATGCCGTTAAGGTAGCCCGAAGCCTAAGGGCACACCGTAGCGTCCTCTATGGGGGGAGTGTGGGAACGGTGGTAGAGGCCCACGGGAGGGCCTCCGTGGCCAGGTCCATCCCTCGCAGGATGGAGGAGGAGATCCTCGCTCGGTTCAGAAAGGCCTTTGGCGAAGATCTCGCCAAGAAGCTCACTGAATGGCTCAGGCTGGCAGACAGGGAGGACTGAGATGGCCGAAAGCCCCATCGGCGTGGTGGTGTCTTCCAGGCGGAACGGCCCTTGGGCGGAGCTCACCTTAGTGCTCACCCCCCAGGAGCTGGACCAAGGCAAGCGCCTCCTCCTAGGCGAACTCGTTCGCGTTTCTTCTGGCGGGAAAGACTACGTGGGCATGGTTTTAGACGGCTACTACGAGCCCGTGGGGCGTAGCGACCCCACCTATACCCTCGCTCTGGCCCACATCAATCAGGTGGACCTGGAGAAGGAGGACCCTTGGGCGCGAAAGGAAGTCAACTTCTACCACCACCGGATCGTCCTCCTAGGGAGGGTCGTGCAGGGAGGGCTCTTCGCCCCCTCCACCCGCCTGCTCCCCCCCGTGGTGGAGGCTCGGGTCTACCGCATGACGGAGGAGGAACTCCAAAGGTTGCTCGCCGCCGAGGTCAGAACCTCAGGGAGCGTTAAGGCCGAGGGGAAGAGGAGGTACGCCTTCGGCCACCTGGCCTACGGCCTAGAAGAAGGCGGGGAGTATCCAGAGGTGGTGAAGGAGGTGGACCCCGCCCTCTTCGTGGGCAGAAGGACGGCCAACTTCGGCAAGACGGGCTTCGGGAAGAGCAACGAGAACAAGGTCATCCTCACCCTTTTGGCCCACGCCTTTCCCCGGGTGGGGATGTTGATCCTGGACCAGAACGCCGAGTACCTCCTCCAGACGGAGGCCACCACCTCCCCGGGCCTCGCCCAGGCCTTCAAGGCGCTGGGGATTCGGGGCCGGATCCGCTTCTACACCGCCAGGGAGGAGGCCTGGGCGAGGAGGTTGGAGGAACACCTGGGGACGGAGTGGAGGGAGTACGTGGAGGTCTTGCCCCTTAAAGTGGACTTCTACCACTTCCCCGAGCTGGCCGTGGCCCTCGCCTACCAGAGGCGTCGCCTCCAGGGGGCAGAGCCTCCCCAGTACCTGGAGAACGCCTTTTACAACCTCGAGGACTGGAAGCATATCCCCGACCGCATGGCCTACGTCTACGGGGCGCTTCGGAAAGCGGGCCTCACCCCTCGCAAGGGCCTCAAAATAAAGTACAAGAACGAAAACTACGACATATCCGAAGAGAAATCTTGGGGCAACCTCCAAGAGGCCATGGAGAACAACAGCCAGCGAGGGGACAATAAGGGAGGGGCGAGGGAGCTCTACAGCCGGGCCAAGGTCTTCTCTTTCCTCCGCGCTTTCCACGCGCCTGGAAAGGAGGCGAACTTCCTCGAAACTATCAAAGAGGATCTCCTCGGGGAGAAAACCGAGGGAGAAGGTAAGGTGGTCATCCTCGACCTTCCTTCCCTGGGCGAGGCCGCCGACTTCTTCACCTTGCGCCTCATGGACCTCCTTTTCGACAGGGCCGTAGAACTCTACGGCAAGCGCCAGGCCAACTTCCTCGTGGTCCTGGAAGAGGCCCACAACTTCCTGGAGGACAAGGCAGGGATCTTCTACCGCGTGGCCAAGGAGGGGAGGAAGTACGGCATAGGAATGCTGTACTCCACTCAGTCCCCCGCCAGCATCCCCATGGAGATACTCTCCCAGACGGAAAACTTTCTGGTGAAGCACCTCTCCAGCGAGGAGGACGTGAAAGTCCTCAAGAGGGCTAAAGCTCCTTTTGCCTTTGTGGCCGACTTTCTCCTCTCTGAGCCCATAATAGGCTACTCCTATGTTTACTTCGAGCCTTATCAGCCTTTCGTGGTCCCACTGCGGGTCAAACTCTTGGAGCATGTCCTCAAAAGCCTCGACTCGTGACGAATACCCTTTTCCCCTGTTTCGTTTGCTCGCCTACCACCGGAAGTCTCCGCTAAGGCTTTTCCCCAGGACCCCCGTGCGGGCTTGCGCCGGTATGGGGTGGTATCAGCGGATCTCCACCCCGCCCCAGCGCTCCAAAAGCCTCAGGGCCTCCACGTGGTCCGCATCCGGGCCCAGCTCCCGCTTGGCCATCTCGTAGACCTCCCGGGCGAGGCGGAGGAGGGGGCTTGGGGCCTTCTCCCCGTCCAAAACCCCCATGGCGATCCCCAGGTCCTTCACCAATAGCCCCAAGGCGAAGGTCTTGGGGAAGGCCCGGGTGAGGACCCTTTGGGGAATGAGGTTCTCCGTGGCGTTGGAGCGGCCCGAGGAGGCGTTGATGACCTCGAGGGCCTTCTCCGCGGAAACCCCCTGCTTCACCAGGGCCAAAAGCCCTTCCCCCGCCGCCCAGAGGTTCACGGCGAGGAGGGCGTTGTTGATGGCCTTCACCGCGTGCCCCGCCCCCACGGGACCCACGTGGACCACCTTCTTGGCGTAGGCGAGAAAGGGCCTGACCCGCTCCACCGCCTCCTCGGGCCCCCCCAGCATCACCGTGAGGGTCCCCGCCTCTGCCCCCGAGGTGCCCCCGGAGACGGGGGCGTCCAGGTAGGTGACGCCCTTCTCCCGTAGCCTCTCCGCAAGCCTGCGGCTCGCCTCCGGCTCCCCGCTCGTGGCGTCCACCCAGTAGGTACCCTCTGCGAGGTAGGGGTAGAGGGCCTCGGCCACCTCGTAGACCTCCCGGGTGGTGGGAAGGCAGGTGAAGATCACCCGGGCCTCGGCCACCCTCTCCAGGGGCACGGCCTCGGAGCCGAACTCCTCCTGGTGCCTAAGGGCCTTTTCAAAGGTGCGGTTCCAGACCAGGGTGGGGAAACGCCGCGCCAGGTGCCCCGCCATGGGGTAGCCCATGGCCCCAAGACCGATGAAGGCCACCTTTTCCATGGCTTCTTTTTACCAGAGGCGAAGCCCCTTGGCGAGGCCCCTTAGGAAAAGGAGGAAAAGGAGGCTGAACCCCATGGCCACGCCCAAGAAGACGAAGAACCCCACCCCGAAAGCCCCGCCCAAGACCATCTGCCTCAGCCATAGCCCCGCGGGGAAAGCGAGAAGCCAGGTGAGGAGGAGGTTTTTCCAGGTGGGCCTCCGGTAGGTGCCGAGGAAGGGGGCAAGGAGAAGCCAGACGAAGAGGACGGGGAGGACGTTCCGGGCAAGCCCCCCCAAGGAGAGGGGCAGCCCGTGGGAAAGGAGGCCCACCCCGGCGAAGAGGAGGAGGGCGAGGAGGTCCAGGAGGAAAAGGGCCGTCTTTCGGCTCATCTTTGGGTGGCCTCCAGGAAGACCCGGTCCGCCCGGTAGGAGCTCCGCACCAAGGGCCCGGCGAAGACCTCCCTAAAGCCCAGCTCGTACCCCCAGGCCTCGTACCGCTTGAAGTCCTCGGGGGGGACGTAGCGGGCCACGGGGAGGTGGGCAGGGGTGGGCCTCAGGTACTGGCCCAAGGTGAGGATGTCCACCCCCGCGGCCCTGAGGTCCCGCATGGCCTCGAGGATCTCCTCCTCCGTCTCCCCCAGGCCCAGCATGAGGCTAGACTTGGTGAGGATGTCGGGCCGGACCTTCTTGGCGTGGGCGAGAACCTTCAGGGTCTGCTCGTACCCCGCCCGGGGGTCGCGGACCTTGGGGGTGAGGCGGCGCACCGTCTCCAGGTTCTGGGCGTAGACCTCGGGGTTCGCGGCGAGGACCGTCTCCACGGCCTTCAGGTCCCCCTGGAAGTCGGGGGTCAGGGCCTCCACCAAGACCCCAGGGGCCCTCTCCTTGATGGCCCGGATGGTGGCGGCGAAGTGGCTGGCGCCGCCATCCGGAAGGTCATCCCGGTCCACGCTGGTCAAGACCACGTACCGCACCCCCATGCGGGCGATGGCCTCGGCCACCCTCCTTGGTTCCTCCGGGTCCACGAGGCCCTTGGGGTTCCCGGTGTGGACGGCGCAGAACTTGCAGGCCCGGGTGCAGATGTCCCCCAGGATCATCACCGTAAGGGTCCCGTGGGTCCAGCACTCCCCGATGTTGGGGCAAAGGGCTTCCTGGCAGACGGTGTGGAGCCTAAGCTCCCGCACCATGGCCTTCAGGGCCTGGTATCTGGGCCCGGTGGGCAAAGGGGCCTTGATCCAGGCGGGCTTGTTCCGGTCCACGGGCTCGGGCCGGGCCTGGGCCAGGCCCCGCTTCACCACCTTGAGCTCAACGACCTCCCCCGTGGGGGAGAGGAGCTCCACCGTCTCAAACTTAGGCTTCATGGACACTCCCCTCTACGGGCCTCAGGCCGAAGACCTCGGCGAAGGCCGCCACCACCCTGGCCTTGGTCTCCTCCATGGGGACCTTGCGGCCCAAAAGCTTCTCCAAGGAGGTGACCCCCTTTCCCTTGAGGCCGCAGGGGACGATGACGGTGAAGTCGTTGAGGTCGGTGTTCACGTTCAGGGCGAAGCCGTGGAAGCTCACCCCCTCCTTCACCGCCACGCCGATGGCGCAAAGCTTGTCCTCCCCCACCCAGACCCCGGCGTAGCCCGGGGTGGGGTAGGCGGAGATCCCGTAGCCCGCGGCCACCCGGACGATGGCCTCCTCAATCTGCCTTAGGAAGCGGCGCACCTCCCGGCCCACGGGGAAGATGGGGTAGCCCACCAGCTGCCCGGGGCCGTGGTAGGTCACGTCCCCACCCCGCTCCACCCAGTAAAGCTCAAACCCGTTCTCCCGGTACCAGCTCTCGGGGAAGAGCAGGTTCTCCCCCGTGGCCTTCCGGCCTAAGGTGATGACCCTGGGGTGCTCCAGGAGGAGGAGGGTGGGAGGGCGGTTTCCCGCCACCACCTCCCGGTGCACCCGCTTCTGGTACGCCCAGGCCTCCCCGTAAGGCACCAAGCCGAGGTCCTCCACCAGGAACTCCACGCCCTAAGGATACGCCGCCCAGGCTCCCGTGTCCAAAGGCGGGGACACAAAGCCCCTAAGCGCCCGCCTTGGCTTCGCAACATGGGAGACCCTGGCTAGCCCTTTTGGGGCCCCCGCCGAGGCCAAAGCCTCGGCGGGGTATTTAGCCGAGGAACCGGGCCACGAGCCGGTCCCGTAAGGAGGCAGGAAGGAGCCTGAGGAGGAGGGTTTCCCGGGCCCGGGCCGGGTGGGCCACCAGGTAGCGGGCCCTGGGGTTTGGGCTTTCCAGGGCCTTGAGCACGGCCTCCGCCACCCTCTCCGGGGGAAGGCCCCTCTTGGCGCTCCGTTCCGCCACGCGCCGCGCCACCTCCAGGTAGCGGCCATACACCCCCTCGGTCCCGGGGGGCGGGGGTTCCAGGTAGCCCTCGGCCCGCCTTAAGGAGCGCTCCCAGATGGGGGTGGCCACGGAGCCGGGCTCTATGAGGACCACCCTGACCCCGAAGGGAAGGAGCTCCACCCTGAGGGCGTCCGCCAGGGCCTCGAGGGCGAACTTGCTGGCGGCGTAGGGCCCCATGAGGGGGAGGGCCACCAGGCCGGAGACGGAGCCCATGAGGACCACCCGGCCCCGGGAGGCCCTGAGGAGGGGTAAAAAGGCCTTCACCGTGGCGAAGGCCCCGAGGACGTTCACCTCCAAGGCCTCCCGGAAGGCGGAAAGGGGAACGAGCTCTAAAGGCCCCGCCACGGCAATGCCGGCGTTCACCACCAGGCCGTAAAGGCCCTCCCCCTCCAGGCGCTCCCTGGCCCGGAGGAGGTCCTCCTCCCGGGTCACGTCCAGAAGGAGGGGGACCACCCCCTCCTGGGCCAAGCGCGCCGCGTCCTCCTCCCGGCGCACGCCCCCGTAGACCCGGTACCCCTTGGCCGTGAGCAACCGGGCCGTGGTCAGGCCGATGCCGCTCCCCGCCCCCGTGACCAGGACCGCCCTTGCCATTTGAACCCAGTTTACCTCCCACCCCAAGGGGTGGTACAATCCCGGCCAAACCCTTGGGGAGGTGCGGATGATCGGACGAAGGGTGCAGCAGCGGATCTACCTGGAAGGCCTCATGGGCAGGCGCCCTCCCCTCCCCGTGCGCCCGGACGCCCTCGAGGCGGAAGCCCAAAAGCGCATGTCCCCGGAGGCCTTCGCCTACGTGGCGGGCGGGGCGGGCCTGGAGTGGACCATGGCGGAAAACCGGGAAGCCTTCCGCCGCCTCCGCCTCCTTCCCAAGATGCTCCGGGGGGCCAAGCCCCCCGCTTTGGACGTGCGCCTCTTCGGCCGGACGTGGCAAGCCCCCCTCTTCCTCGCCCCCATCGGGGTTTTGGAGCTCGCCCACCCCGAGGCCGAGCTCGCCGCCGCAAGGGCCGCCGCCAAGAGGGGCCTTCCCTTCATGGTCTCCAACCAAGCCTCCTACCCCCTGGAACGGGTGGTGGAGGCGGCCAAGGCGGCCAACCCCGAGGCCCCCGTCTTCTTCCAGCTCTACCACTCCACGGACCCCAGGGCGGTGGAGAGCTTCCTCCGCCGGGCGGAAAAGGCGGGGTGCGCCGGGGTGGTGCTCACCGTGGACACGGTCCAGCTGGGGTGGCGGCCCCGGGACCTGGACCTCGGCCACCTCCCTTTCCTCAAAGGGCAGGGCCTCGCCGTCTACCTCACGGACCCCGCCTTTTTGGGGGCCCTGGACGAGCCCCTGGAAGGCCCCGCCTTCCGCCCCAAGCCCACCCTCGCCCTCCTCAGGAACCTCCTCGCCCTGAGGCGAACGGGGAAGCGCTACGGGCTAAGCCTCATCCAGATGCAGAAGGCGGTGCGCCGCTTCGTGGCCACCTACTCCTACCCGGAGCTTTCCTGGGAGGAGGTGCGGCGGGTGAGGGAAAGCACCGCCCTGCCCCTCCTCCTCAAGGGGATCCTCCACCCCGAGGACGCCCTGCGGGCCGTGGAGCTGGGCGTGGACGGGGTCTACGTCTCCAACCACGGAGGAAGGCAGGTGGACGGAAGCCTCGCCGCCCTCCATGCGCTTCCCCAGGTGGTCCAGGCGGTAGAGGGCCGGGTGCCCGTCCTCATGGACAGCGGCGTCCGCACCGGGGCCGACGCCGTCAAGGCCCTGGCTCTGGGCGCCCGGGCGGTGGGCCTCGGCCGCCCCTACGTCTACGCCCTGGCCCTGGGCGGGGAGGAAGGGGTGGGGGCGTTTCTGGACCACTTCCTGGCAGAGCTGGAGCTCACCCTGGCCCTCTCGGGCGTGGGAAGCCTTGAGGAACTCGGCCCCCACTTCCTCGCCAAGGAAAACCCCCCGCCCCAAGGGAGGCGGGGAGGGGCCTAAGGGGTTTGCCCCTACTCCTGGGCCACCACGCTCACCTTGAGCTGGATGGGGACCTCGGGATGGGGCTTGTAGGTGAGGACGTACTCCCCAAGCTCCTTGATGGGCTTTTCCAGCTGGAGGCGCTTGGGGTCAATGGTGATCCCGTGCTGGCGGGAAAGGGCCTCGGCGATGTCCTTGGCGGTGACGGAGCCGTAGATCTTGGTCTCCCCCGCCCGCACCGGAATGGTGAGGGTGAGGTTCTCCAGGATCTCCTTAAGCCGCTCCGCCTCGGCCTTCCGCTCCGCCAGACGCTTGGCCTGGGCGCGGATCCGGGCCTCGAGGGCCTTGAGGTTGCTCTCCGTGGCCAAGACGGCGAGGCCCCGGGGCAGGAGGTAGTTCCTGGCGTACCCCGGCTTCACGTCCACCACCTGGCCCACGTCGCCCAGGTTCTCCAGGGGTTCTAGGAGGATGACCTTCACCGTTCACCCCCTACTTCCGCACCAGCTTCTCGGTGAAGGGCAAAAGCCCTAGGATCCTCGCCCGCTTGATGGTCTTGGCCAGGATCCTCTGCTCCTTGGCGGAAAGCCCCGTGCGGCGGCGGGGAAGGATCTTCCCCGTCTCCGACAGGAACCGCTTCAGCACCTCCACGTTCCGGTAGTCCCTGAGGTCAAACTCCCCCAGGGTGGCCTTGACCTTAGCCTTGCGGGATGGGCGCCTCTGCGCCTCCTTCTTGGGTTTCGCGTTCTTCGTGCTCAAAACGGCAAATCCTCCTCCGGCGGAAAGTCTTCCAAGCCTTCGTCAATGTCCACCCCACCCGTCTGGGCTTCGCGGGACCTGCTTCCGCCGGCCTGGGCAGGTCCACGGGTGGGGCGCTCCAGCCTGAGGGCCTCCACGCGGGTCTGGAAGCGCCGCTCGCCGCTGGAGCTGGTCCAGGAGTCGTTCACCAACCTGCCGATCACGAAAAGGCCGTCGCCCTTCCTCAGCTCGGCGGCCCACTCCGCCAGGTCGCGCCAGGCCTGAACCTCCACGAAGTGGGTGCGCTCCTCCGCCCCCTGGCGGCGCTCGTTCACCGCCAGGCCCAGCCGGGCCACCGCGGTGCCCTGGGGGGTGTAGCGGAGTTCCGGGTCCCGGGTCAGGTTGCCCATGAGGAAGACCTGGTTCAGGGCGGCGCGGAGCCTGGGCTGGCCCCGGCTGTCCTCCGCCCGTTCCTTCCCCCGGTCGTCCAGGGGGTCCAGGAAGTCGGCCCGGATCTGGAGCTCGCTCCGCTTCTCCCCCTCCCTTTCCCACTGGCGGTACTCCAGGCGGCCCTCCACGAAAACGAGCTGACCTTGGTCCAGGAGGTCGCCCCACATCTCCGCCTGGCGGCCTAAGAGCCGCACCCGGTGGTACCAGGACACCTCCCGCTCCCCCCCCTTATCGGAAAGGAGCAGGTCCTGGCCGGCGAGGGTCAGGTCCAAAATGGCGAGCCCTGCCGGGGTGTAGCGCATGTCCGGCCGGGTAGCGAGGGCGCCGATTAGGAAAACGCGGTTCAGGCCTCGAGCCATGTCAACAGTTTACGCGTTGGCGAGGAAGGGCTCCTGGGACTTCACCACCATGACCCGGCGCACGTTGTCCCGGATGCGGAGCTCCCGGGCCAGGTCGTTCACCCGGTCCTCGGGCATCTCCACCTGGTACCAGAGGAAGTAGCCCTGGGGGTCCTTGGCGATGGGGTAGGCCAGGCGGCGGAGCCCCAGCTCCTCCACCTTCTCCACGCGGGCGCCGTAGTTCTCCAGAGCCCGCTGGATGATCTCCTTCTCCAGGGCGAGCTGGCTCTGGTCCAGGTTGGGGTTCAGGACGATGTTCACCTCGTACCTGCGCATCTTCACCTCCCTTCCGGGCCCGGCAGGCCGCACAGAGCCAGATTATACCCCGCCTTCCCCCGGAAAAAAAAGACCCAGGGGGGCCTAGGCCCCCCTTTCTGGCTCCGCGGGCAGGACTCGAACCTGCGACCTACCGGTTAACAGCCGGCTGCTCTACCTGCTGAGCTACCGCGGACCGCACCGCAACGCCCACTATACCAACCCCCCCGTGGCCCCGTCAAGCGCTTTGGGGGCGGCTCTGGGCCGCCCCCAAAGCCCCCCTTCCCTCTAGGAGTGGGGGTTGATGCGCACGCTGGGGCCCATGGTGGTGGTCACGTAGACGGAGCGGAGGAAGGTGCCCTTGGCCCCTTCCGGCTTGTGGGCCTCGAGGGCGCGGATGAAGGCCCGGATGTTGTCCGCAAGCTTCTCCGGCGGGAAGCTCGCCTTGCCCACGGGGGCGTGGATGGCCCCGGTCTTGTCGTTGCGGAACTCAATCCGCCCCGCCTTGATCTCCCGGATAATCTCGCCGATGTTGAACCCCACGGTCCCCGCCTTGGGGTTGGGGAGGAGGCCCCGGGGCCCCAGGATCCGGCCGAGTTTAGAGCCCACGGCCCCCATCACGTCGGGGGTGGCCACCACGGCGTCAAAGTCCATCCAGCCGTCCAGGATCTTCTGGATGATCTCCTCGCCGCCCACGTAGTCCGCCCCCGCCTCCTCGGCCTCCTTGATCTTCTCCCCCTTGGCGATGGCCAAGACCCGCACCTGCTTGCCGAGGCCGTGGGGAAGGGAGACGGTGCCGCGCACGTTCTGGTCGGAGCGGCGGGGGTCAATGCCGAGCTTGGCGTGGACCTCCACCGTCTCGTCAAACTTAGCGGTGGCGAGCTCCTTCACAAGACGGGCGGCCTCGTCAATGGTGTAGACCTTGTTGGGGTCCACCTTCTCCAGGAGGGCCCGGTAACGCTTGCCGTGCTTAGGCATCCTTCACCTCCGGAGCGCCCACCACCTCCACACCCATGGACCGGGCCGAGCCCGCGATCATCCGGGCGGCGGCCTCGAGGTCGGTGGTGTTCAGGTCGGGCATCTTCTGCTTGGCGATCTCCAGGACCTGCTCCCAGGTGATCCGGCCCACCTTCTCCCGGCCGGGCTTGTGGGCCCCCTTCTCCAAGCCCGCCGCCTTGCGGATCAGGTAGTTTGCGGGCGGGGTCTTGGTGACGAAGGTGAAGGAGCGGTCCGCGTAGATGGTGATCTCCACGGGGACGATGGCGTCCCCCATATTGGCCGTGGCCGCGTTGAAGGCCTTGACGAACTCCATGATGTTGGCCCCGTGCTGACCCAAAGCCGGGCCCACCGGGGGCGCGGGCGTGGCCTTGCCCGCGGGCAGCTGAAGTTTGACCACCGCAACGACTTTTTTCATTTTTCCCTCCTAGGCTCCCCCCAAGTTAGGGGTGCGAACGCCTCTAGGCCTTGACCACCTGGGAAAAGTCCAGCTCCACAGGGGTCTCGCGCCCGAAGATGGTGACCATGACCTTGACCTTGCCCCGCTCGGGGTTGATCTCGGTCACGGTGCCCGTGAAGTCGGCGAAGGGGCCGGAGACAACCCGGACCTGGTCCCCCTCGCGGAAGGCCACCTGGGCCTTGGGGGCCTCCTTCTTCCCGAGAAGCCCGGAGACCTCGAGGATGTGCCGCACCTCGTCAGGGGAAAGGGGAACGGGACGCATCCCCGCCCCGACGAAGCCCGTGATGCCGGGCGTGCCGCGCACCACCTCCCAGGCCTCGTTGGGCTCCTCCTCGTCCCCCAGGTCCATCTGGATGAAGAGGTAGCCCGGGAAGAGCTTCTTCCGGACCACCTCCTTCTTGCCCCCCTCGCGGAGCTCCACCACCTCCTCGGTGGGGATCAGGACCTGAAAGATCTTGTCCTGAAGGCCGAAGGCCTTGATGCGCTTCTCCAGGTTGGCCTTGGCCTTCTCCTCCTGCCCCACCAGGGTGTGGACCGCGTACCACTCTATGCTCATCGCAGAAGCCCTATCAGGAAGCGGAAGACCGTGTCGTAAAGCCCGAGGATCACCATGAAGGCCAAGGTGAAGAGGAGGATGGCCTGCGTGCCCTCCACGACCTGCTCCCGCGTGGGCCAGGTGACCCGGGCGAGCTCGGCCCGCGCTTCCTGGAAGTAACGGATCAGCCGGGCGAACATCAGATCTTCACTTCCCGGTGCACGGTGTGCTTCCTACACCACGGGCAGTACTTGCGCAGCTCAAGCTTGTTGGGGGTGTTGCGCTTGTTCTTCTCCGTGGCGTAGTTGCGGCGCTTGCACTCCGTGCACTCCAAGAGGAGTTTTATCCGGACCTCGCTGGCCATCTCGGCACCTCGGGAGGGGGGAGGCTAGCCTCCCCCCTCTTGGCTTACTCCAGGATCTTGGTGACGACGCCGGCGCCCACGGTCCGCCCACCCTCACGGATGGCAAACCGCAAACCCTCCTCCAGCGCCACCGGCTTGATCAGCTCCACCGTAAACGTCACGTTGTCCCCAGGCATCACCATCTCCACGCCCGGAGGCAACTGCACCACACCCGTCACATCCGTCGTCCGAAAGTAAAACTGCGGACGGTACCCCGAAAAAAACCCCGTGTGCCGCCCACCCTCCTCCTTCTTCAGCACATACACCGACGCCTCAAACTTCGTGTGCGGCGTAATGCTCCCAGGCTTCGCCAGCACCTGGCCCCGCTCCACCTCCTCCCGGCTCACACCCCGCAGGAGCACCCCAACATTGTCCCCAGCAATCCCCTCCTGCAAGGTCTTCCGGTGCATCTCCACACCCGTCACCACCGTCTTCCGCGTCTCCGGAGCAAGGCCCACAATCTCCACCTCGTCCCCAACCTTCACCTTGCCCCGCTCAATCCGCCCAGTGGCCACCGTCCCACGACCCGTAATCGTAAACACGTCCTCCACAGGCATCAAGAACGGCTTGTCCACGTCCCGCACCGGCGTGGGAATGTACTCGTCAATCGCGTCCAACAACTCCCAAATCTTGTCCACCCACTCGTTCTCCCCACGCCTCGTCTTCGGGTTCCTGTGCATCTGCTCAAGCGCCAAAAGCGCGCTCCCCCGAATCACCGGAACCTCGTCCCCAGGAAACTCGTACTGGTTCAAAAGGTCCCGCACCTCCATCTCCACCAGGTCCAGCAACTCGGGGTCGTCCACCATGTCCACCTTGTTCATGAACACCACAATGTACGGCACCCCCACCTGCCGCGCCAACAAAATGTGCTCCCGCGTCTGCGGCATCGGCCCGTCCGCCGCCGACACCACCAAAATCGCCCCGTCCATCTGCGCGGCACCCGTGATCATGTTCTTGATGTAGTCCGCGTGCCCAGGGCAGTCCACGTGGGAATAGTGCCGCTTCGCCGTCTCGTACTCCACGTGCGCCGTGTTGATCGTAATCCCCCGCGCACGCTCCTCCGGCGCCTTGTCAATCTCCCCGTAGTCCTTAACCTCTACATTCGGGTTCTCCGCCGCCGCAACAAACGTCAACGCCGCCGTCAGCGTCGTCTTCCCGTGGTCCACGTGCCCAATCGTCCCCACGTTCGCGTGAGGCTTCGTCCGTACAAACTCGCCCTTCGCCATCTCCGTCCTCCTTACATGCCAAAGCCGCCCTGGGTGGCTCCAGGGCAGTCAAAAAAATGGAGCTCGCGGCCGGGCTCGAACCGGCGACCTCACCCTTACCAAGGGTGTGCTCTACCTGCTGAGCTACGCGAGCTCGTGGAGCGGGAGACGGGACTCGAACCCGCGACCCTCGGCTTGGGAAGCCGATGCTCTACCAACTGAGCTACTCCCGCATGGGGTGTGCTGAGCGCACACCGCGTGGTGGGCAGGGCTGGATTCGAACCAGCGAAGGCATACGCCAACGGTTTTACAGACCGTCCCCTTTGGCCGCTCGGGCACCTGCCCACGCCCTTCATTTGGAGCCACCCAGGGGAGTTGAACCCCCAACCCCCCGATTACAAGTCGGGTGCTCTGCCGGTTGAGCTAGGGTGGCAGGACGGGGGATAGAACCCTGTCCGAGGGTTTAGGCTAGCACACCCGCCCGAAAGTGTCAAGATAAGGGCATGCGCATCGTACCTTTTGGGGCGGCCCGGGAGGTGACGGGAAGCGCCCACCTCCTCCTCGCCGGGGGCAGGCGGGTCCTTCTGGACTGCGGGATGTTTCAAGGGAAGGAGGAGGCCAGGAACCACGCCCCCTTCGGCTTTGACCCTAAGGAGGTGGACGCCGTCCTCCTCACCCACGCCCACCTGGACCACGTGGGGCGGCTGCCCAAGCTCTTCCGCGAAGGCTACCGGGGCCCCGTCTACGCCACCCGGGCCACGGCCCTCCTCATGGAGATCGTCCTGGAGGACGCCCTCAAGGTGATGGACGAGCCCTTTTTCGGCCCCGAGGACGTGGAGGAGGCCCTGGGGCACCTCAGGCCCCTGGAGTACGGGGAGTGGCTCCGGCTCGGGGCCTTAAGCCTCGCCTTCGGCCAGGCGGGGCACCTTCCGGGAAGCGCCTTCGTGGTGGCCCAGGGGGAGGGGAGGACCCTGGTCTACAGCGGGGACCTGGGCAACCGGGAAAAGGACGTCCTCCCCGACCCCTCCCCCCCTCCGCTCGCCGACCTGGTCCTCGCGGAGGGGACCTACGGGGACCGCCCCCACCGCCCTTACCGGGAGACGGTCCGGGAGTTCCTGGAGATCCTGGAAAAAACCCTGAGCCAAGGCGGGAAGGTCTTCATCCCCACCTTCGCCGTGGAGCGGGCCCAGGAGGTCCTCTACGTCCTCTACACCCACGGCCACCGCCTGCCCCGGGCCCCCATCTACCTGGACTCTCCCATGGCGGGACGGGTCCTCGCCCTTTACCCCAGGCTGGTCCGCTACTTCAGCGAGGAGGTCCAGGCCCACTTCCTCCGGGGGAAGAACCCCTTCCGCCCCGCGGGCCTCGAGGTGGTGGAGCACACCGAGGCCTCCAAGGCCCTAAACCGCGCCCCCGGCCCCATGGTGGTCCTTGCAGGAAGCGGGATGCTCACAGGAGGGCGGATCCTCCACCACCTCAAGCACGGCCTCTCCGATCCCCGAAACGCCCTCGTCTTCGTGGGCTACCAACCCCGGGGAGGGCTCGGGGCGGAGATCATCGCCCGCCCCCCCGCCGTGCGGATCCTGGGGGAAGAGGTGCCCTTGCGGGCGAGCGTCCACACCCTGGGCGGCTTCTCCGGCCACGCCGGGCAGGACGAGCTTCTGGACTGGCTTCAGGGCGAGCCCCGCGTGGTCCTGGTCCACGGGGAAGAGGAAAAGCTCCTCGCCCTAGGCAAGCTCCTCGCCCTCCGCGGGCAGGAGGTGAGCCTGGCGCGCTTCGGGGAGGGCGTGCCGGTGTAGGTCATGCCTGGAGCCCCTCGGGCTCCGGGTCCGACCAGGCCAGCTCCACCAGCTGGACGAGCTCCCCCACGGGGACCCCGTAGTCCCGGGCGAGCCGGGTGATCTCCCGGCCGAGGCGGCGGAGGTGGGCCAGGTGGGCCGGGTCCAGGTCCTCGGCCACGTCCATGAGCCAGCCCAAGAGGAACTGGGCCTCCTCGTCGGTGAGGCCCTCGGTAAGCCCCTCGTCTTCCCAAAAAAGCTCCCTAGGATCGCGCATCATGGCCAGCGACGAACCTCCTCGTCCTTCCGCACCCAGCCCATCCGGCGGAGGAGGGCCTCGAGGTAGGCGGGGTCGCGGGCGGCCCGCACCTCCTCCTTAAGCCGCTCCACCTCGGCCCGGGCCCGCGCCACCTCCTCCCTAAGCGCGGCCCGCTCCCGGGCCAGCTCCCAGGCCCTGAGCCCCTCCTGGGCGAGGAGGTAGAACCCGTGCACCAGGCCGAGGAGGAAAAGGAGGCGGAGGAAGCGGTAGACGGGGCGGTCCAAGGCGCGGCCATTATACACCCGGGGGCCCTGCAGGAAAGGGCCTCGCCCTCCTCTACCACCTCCAGATCCGAAAAGCGTTGCGTTTGCACACTCGGGGTGTATACTGAAACTGGTAGGAAAGGAGGAAGGATGCCGAGGACCAAGGAGAAGGAAAGCTACCGCGCGCGGCTAAAGGCGGTGGGCCTGCGCCACACCCTTCCCCGGGAGAGGATCCTGAGCTTCCTGGACCGCAAAAACGTGCACCCCACCCCGGAGGAGCTCTACCAGGGCCTGAAGAAGCGGGGCTACGACATCGGCCTCTCCACCGTTTACCTGAACCTGCACGTCCTCAGGGAGCACGGGCTCATCTACGAGTTCAAGGACCCCAAGGGAGCCACCCGGTACGACGGCTACAACGAGCCCCACGTGCACTTGGTCTGCCTCTCCTGCGGCAAGGTGGAGGACCTGCTCCTTAAGAACCTTCCCGAGCTGGAGGTGAGCCCCGCCATGCAGGCGGCCGCCGAGCGCACGGGCTGGGCCCTCGAGGGCTTCCGCCTGGAGTTCCGGGGGAAGTGCCCGAACTGCCAGAGGTAGCCGCCTAAGCCTGGGGCCCGGGGGGTTCCCCGGGCCCGCGCCTTCTTTCCTTCCCCGCAGGACCTAAGCCCGCACGGGGCGGCCCTACAGGGCCTCCGCCACCTTCAGGATGGTGCGCACGCCGAAGCCCGTTCCCCCCTCGGGGCCCAGGGCGTGGGCCTTCCTGGCGAAGGCGGGCCCGGCGATGTCCAGGTGGACGAGGGGCACCTGCACGAACTCCGCCAAGAAGAGGGCGGCGGCAATGGCCCCGCCGTAGCGGTCCCCCACGTTCTTGAGGTCGGCCACCGGGCTTTTCAGCTTCTCCCGGTAGGCCTTCTCCAAGGGCATGGGCCAGACCTTCTCCCCGGCCTTTTCCGCCGCCTCCCGCACCCTCTCCCCCCAGGAGGGCTCGGTGGCGAAGAGGGCCGCCACCTCCTCCCCCAGGGCCACCACCGCGGCCCCCGTGAGGGTGGAAAGCTCCAGGATGCGCTCCGCCCCCTCCCTTTCGGCGTAGGCCAGGGCGTCGGCCAGGGTGAGGCGGCCTTCGGCGTCGGTGTTCATCACCTCCACGGTCTTGCCGGAGAGGGTCTTGAGCACGTCCCCCACCCGGTAGGCCCGCCCGGAAACCAGGTTCTCGCAGGCGGCGATGTAGCCCCTCAGCTCCACGGGAAGGCCCAAAAGGGCCGCGGCCTTGAAGGCCCCGAGCACGGCCGCCGCCCCCGCCATGTCGCCCTTCATGGTGGCCATGCTCTCCGTGGGCTTTAGGGAGTAGCCGCCGGAGTCAAAGGTGAGGCCTTTCCCCACCAGGTCCAGCCGGGCCTTGGGCTCTTCTGGGGCGTAGCGGAGGCGGATGAACCGGGGCGGGTTCTCCGAGCCCTGGGCCACGGCGAGGAAGGCCCCCATGCCGAGCTCGGCGATGGCCTTCTCGTCCAGGACCTCCACCTCCACCCCTAGGGCCCTAAGCTCCAAGGCCCGCTCCGCCAGGGCCTCCGGGGTGAGGAGGTTCGGGGGCTCGTTCACCAGGTCCCGGGCGAAATAGACTCCCTCCGCCACCTTCCTCGCCCGCTCCAAAAGGGCCTCGGGGACGCCCGGAAGGAGGAGGGTGAGGGCCTTTTCCTCCCTTTTCGTCTTGAGCCGGTCAAAGCGGTAGGCCCCGAGGAGAAGGCCCTCGGCCAGGGCGTAGGCGTCCTCCAAAGGCTCCACCAGGGCCTCGGGAAAGGCGAGCCTCTGGAGGGCCTGGGCGAGCCTCCCCCCGCTTTCCCGGTCGTCCTCGCCCCGCCCGAAGAGGAGGACGGGGCCCTCCTCCGTGTAGAGGAGAAGGCTCTCCCCCGCCTTAAGCCCCGCCTCCTTCAGGGCCTGGCGGAGCCGCCCCTTGAGGCGGGCGTCCAGGGCCTCCCCCTGGGGGAGGAGGGCGCCTTCCTTGGCCCAGACCACCTTGAGGGGGGCCTGGCCCTCGGCCAGGCCCGTGGAAACGGCGCGCAGGGTGACCACGTCCAAGGTTTTACCACGGGGGCGTGGCAGAATGGGAGGGATGCGGTGGCTTCTTCTAGCGAAGCAACTGGCCCTCGGGGGGGCGGCGGCCCTCGAGGGGGTGATGATGAAGGCCCCCTGGGCCTGGGCCCTGGCGGTGCGCCTGCCGGACGGAAGGATCCACGTGGAACGCCACGAGGAAAGGGCCCTCACCGAGCGCTACCCCTGGACGAGGCTTCCCCTCCTCCGGGGGGTGGTGGCCCTCTTTGACGCCCTTTCCGTGAGCTACCGAGCCCTGGCGCGGAGCGCCGAGCTCGCCGGGGGCGAGGAGGTTCCCCGGGGGGCGCTTTGGGGGACGGTGGCGGTGAGCCTCCTTGTCGGGATCGCCCTTTTCATCGTCTTCCCCGGCTTCCTCGCCGGACTTTTCGTGGACGCCGCCCGCCACCCCGCGCTCTACAACCTCCTCGCGGGCCTCCTCAAGGTGGGGATCTTGGTGGGCTACCTCCTCTTCATCCGGCGCATGCCGGAGATCCGCCGCTTCTTCATGTACCACGGGGCGGAGCACAAGGCCATCCACGCCTACGAGAAGGGGCTTCCCCTCACCGTGGAGAACGTCCTGGCCCAGCCCCGCTTCCACCCCCGGTGCGGCACCACCTTCATCGCCTTCGTCATCGTGGTCTCGGTCCTGGTCTACAGCCTCATCCCCGCCCCCGAGGTGCTCTGGTGGCGGCTCCTCGCCCGGGTGCTCTTCCTGCCCCTGGTGGCGGCCTTGGCCTATGAGCTCCTCTACTTCTCCGCCCGGCACCAGGACCCCTTCTCCCGCCTCCTCCGGGAGCTCGGCTTCCGCTTCCAGGCCCTCACCGTGGCCGAGCCCACCCCGGAGATGGTGGAGGTGGCCATCAGGAGCACCGAGGCAGCCCTAGGGGAGAGGGTGGTGGCATGAAGCGGGTTCTCGTGGCCATGTCCGGGGGGGTGGACTCCTCCGTGGCCGCCCTCCTCCTCAAGGAGGCGGGCTACGAGGTGGTGGGGGCCATGATGCGCTTCTGGCCCGACCTTCCGCCCCCAAGCCTAGAAGCGGGGAAGCCCCGGGCCTGGGAGAGCTGCTGCACCCCGGACGCCGCCTACGAGGCGAGGCGGGTGGCGGACCGCCTGGGCATCCCCTTCTACCTCCTGGACTACCGGGAGGTCTTTGAGGAGGAGATCATCTCCCCCTTCCTCCAGGACTACGCCCAGGGGCGCACCCCGAACCCCTGCGCCCGGTGCAACACCTTCGTCAAGTTCGGGGCCCTCCTCAAGCAGGCGAGAAGGCTCGGCCTGGACTACGTGGCCACGGGCCACTACGTGCGGAAGGAGGGAGAGGCCCTTCTCCGGGGCCTTGACCCAAGGAAGGACCAGACCTACTTCCTCTGGGGCACCCCCAAGGAGGCCCTTCCCCACCTCCTCTTCCCCGTGGGGGGGCTAACCAAACCCGAGGTGCGGGCCCTCGCCGAGAAGGCGGGCCTTCCCACGGCCAAGAAGCCCGAAAGCCAGAACCTCTGCTTCGTGGCCGGGGACCTCAAGGGCTTCCTACGGGAGAGGCTTCCCCTGCACCCGGGCCCCCTGGTGGACGCCCTCACGGGGGAGGTGGTGGGGGAGCACCAGGGTGCAAGCCTTTACACCCTGGGCCAGCGGAAGGGCCTTGGGCTTTACAAGACCCACCTGGAGCGGTACGTGGTGGACGTGGACCCCGAGAGGAACGTGGTCTACGTGGGCCCCAAGGAGGCCTGCTATTGGGGGGGCCTCGAGGGCGAGGCAGAAAACCTCCTGGCCGAGCTCCCCGAGGAGGTGGAGGTCCAGGTGCGCTACCGCACCCCTCCCGTCAGGGCCAAGGTGGAATCCTTAAAGCCTTTGCGCCTCCGTTTCCAAAGCCCGGTCTTCGCCGTCACCCCGGGGCAGAGCGCCGTCTTTTACCAAGGGGAAAGGCTCCTCGGGGGGGCGGTGATCCGGCGGGGGCTTTACAACCTGGCGGGCCTCGAGGATCCCCGCGCCTTGACCTTCTCCTGACAAAACCCGGTCAGAGTGTAGGTGGGAGGTTGAACGATGCGAAAGGCACTCGGTCTTGCGATCCTGGCCCTAGCGGGCACGGCCTTGGCCCAGATCCGGGCGGACGGGTCCTCCACCGTCTACCCCATCACCCAAGCGGTGGCGGAGGAGTTCGCCGCCCGCAACCCCAACATCCGCGTGGTGGTGGCCTTCTCCGGAACGGGCGGTGGCTTCAAGAAGTTCTGCCGGGGAGAAACGGACATCCAAAACGCCAGCCGGCCCATCCGGCCGGAGGAGCTCGAGGTCTGCCAGAAGAACGGCATCCAGTTCATTGAGCTCCCCGTGGCCTACGACGCCCTCACCGTCATCGTCAACCCCAAGAACACCTGGGCCACCTGCCTGAAGACGAGCGAGCTCAAGGCCATCTGGGAGCCGGGCTCCAAGATCCAGCGCTGGAGCCAGATTCGCCAAGGCTGGCCCAACCAGCCCTTGAGGCTCTACGGCGCGGGCGCGGACTCCGGAACCTTTGACTACTTCACCGAGGCCATCATGGGCCAGGCCAAGGCCATCCGCACCGACTACCAGCCCACGGAAGACGACAACGTCACCATCAAGGGGGTCGCCGGGGACACCTACGCCATGGGCTTTCTGGGTTACGCCTACTACGAGGAAAACAAGGACAAGGTAAAGGCCGTGGCCATTGACCACGGCAAGGGGTGCGTCTTGCCCTCCCGGGAGACGGTCCTGGACGGCACCTACCAGCCCCTTTCCCGGCCCCTCTTCATCTACGTGAACGTAAAGAGCCTGGACCGGCCCGAGGTGCGGGCCTTCGTGGACTTCTACCTCTCCCCCGCCGCCCGCAGGGCCATCCGCTCCACCGGGTACGTGGAGCTCCCCAGCGAGGCCTACCGCATCGCCCAAGAGCTGGTGAAGCGGAGGAAGGCAGGCACCTTCTTCATGGAGCTCCCTGCGGGCACGCCCCTCTCCAAGTTCATCCAGGAGCTGGAGAAGGAGCTTCGCTAACCCTGGGCTCCAGGGGGTGGGGGGTACCCCCCACCCCCTTTAGAATGGGGTAGGCATGGAGATCCTGAAGCAGCGGCCCTCCCGGCACCCTGCGGAACGCCTCACCCTCCTCGTCCTCCTTCTTCTCTCCTCCGTCACCCTCCTCACCACCCTCGGAGTGATCCTGAGCCTTCTCGGGGACGTGATCCAGTTTTTCCGCCGGGTGCCCCTCGCCGAGTTCCTCTTCGCCCCCGAGTGGACCCCTCTTTTCGCCGAGCCCCGGTACGGCATCGCCCCTCTCCTCGCCGGCACCTTCCTGGTGACGGCCATCGCCCTCTTCGTGGCCGTACCGTTGGGCCTCGCCCTCGCCGTTTACGTTTCCGAGTACCTATCTCCGGACAAGCGGGCCCGGGTGCTCGGGGTGCTGGAGCTCTTCGGAGGCATCCCCACGGTGGTCTTCGGCTACTTCGCCCTTCTCTCCGTTACCCCCCTCCTGCAAAAGGTCATCCCCGGCCTAAGCCTCTTTAACCCCCTTTCGGCGGGTCTAGTGATGGGCTTCGCCATCCTGCCCTACGTCTCCAACGTCGCCGCCGACGCCATGCAGTCCGTGCCCCGGAGCATCCGGGAAGCCGCCTACGCCCTGGGGGCAAGGCCCTACGAGGTGGCCCTCAAGGTGGTCCTCCCGGCGGCTCTTTCCGGCGTGATCGCCGCCATCATCCTCGCCGCAAGCCGCGCCATCGGGGAGACCATGATCGTGGCCATCGCCGCCGGGCAACGCCCCGCCCTCACCCTGGACCCCCGAGAAACCATCGCCACCATGACGAGCTACATCGTCCAGGCGGCCACCGGGGACCAGCCCGTGGGCTCCACCGCCTACTACGCCCTCTTCGCCGTGGGCTTCACCCTCTTCCTCCTCACCCTCGCCTTAAACGTCCTGGCCCAGTACATCGTGGAACGCTACCGGGAGCGGTATGAATAGAACCCCTACCCCAGAAGCCTTCGGTCAAGACCCCTGGAAGGCCCGCATTGACCGGGTCTTCGCCCGGGCCCTCGTCCTCCCCCTCCTCCTGGCCCTAGGGCTTCTCGCCCTCCTCCTCGGGGACACCCTCTACCGGAGCGTCTCCGTCCAGGTGGTGCGGGCCGACATGGGGCCCGGGCACACCTACCCCTTCGGCCTCTCGGCAGAAACCATCCTCCAAAAGGAGCTCCTGGCCCAGGGCTACACCGAGGAGGAGGCGGCCTTCATGCTCCAAGACCCCAAGGAGCGCAACGCCCTCTTCCTGCAAAACCGGGTGGAGCTCATGTGGAACACCCACGAGGGCCCCTTCCGCTACGTGGTCACCAACGTCTACGACGAGCGGGTGGCGGACTTTTCCTTGGCGGAAGGGCTTCGGCGCTGGAACGAGCTAAAGGCGAACCTTCAGGAAGGAGAGCGCCTGGTCTTGAACCCCTGGCTGGACCAGAGCTTCCTCACCCGCCCTCCCTCCCGCTCCCCTCTCACGGCGGGCATCGGGGTGGCCATCTGGGGCACGGTCTGGGTCCTCTCCTTGGCCCTCCTCTTCGCCATCCCGGTGGGGATCGGGACCGCCATCCTTCTGGAGGAGTACTTGCGGGAGGGCCGGCTTTCCCGGATCCTCGAGGTCAACCTCCGCAACCTCGCCGGGGTACCCTCCATCGTCTACGGGCTCTTGGGCCTGGCCCTCTTCGTGCGGGGAATGGGGCTCGGCCCCTCGGTCCTGGCCGCCGCCCTCACCCTGGGGCTTTTGGGCGTCCCGGTCATCGTGGTCACCGCCCGGGAGGCCCTGAGGGCCGTCCCCGATTCCCTGCGTTTGGCGGCCTTCGCCCTTGGGGCCACCCAGAGGCAGGTGGTCTTCCGGGTGGTGGTGCCCGCCGCCTTGCCCGGTATGGTGACGGGGGTGATCCTCTCCGCCGCCCGGCTCATGGGCGAGGCCGCCCCCCTCCTCCTGGTGGGGGCGGCGGCCTACGTGCCCTTCGCCCCCACGGGCCCCCTTTCCCAGTACACGGTGGTCCCGGTGCAGATCTACCTCTGGATCAGCCAGAACCAGCCCGAGTTCGCCCGGGTGGCGGCGGCGGGCATCCTGGTGATGCTCCTTCTCCTTTCCGTGCTCTACCTCATGGCCCTTTACCTCAGGAACCGCTTTAGGAGGGAATGGTGAGCCTGGAACAGCTCAGAGAACACCAGACCGTGCGCACCGACCCGGTGCCGGAAAGCCAGGCCTTGGTGGACGTGCGCCAGCTAAGCCTCTGGTACGGGACGAAACAGGCCCTTTACGACATCTCCGTGCGCTTTCCCAAAAACCAGGTCACGGCCATCATCGGCCCCTCGGGGTGCGGGAAGAGCACCCTCCTCCGCTCCCTCAACCGCATGAACGACCTGGTGCCCGGGGTGCGGGTGAAAGGGGAGGTCCTCTACGAAGGGGTGAACATCTACGATCCCCGGGTGGACCCGGTGGCGGTGCGGCGCCACATCGGCATGGTCTTCCAGAAGCCCAACCCCTTCCCCAAGACCATCTTTGAGAACGTGGCCTTCGGCCTACGGCTCATGGGGGTGAAGGGGAGCGAGCTGGAAGACCGGGTGGTGGAGGCCTTGAAGCGGGCCGCCCTATGGGAAGAGGTCAAGGACCGCTTCAAGAAGGAAAGCGGCCTGAGGCTTTCCGGCGGCCAGCAGCAGAGGCTCTGCATCGCCCGGGCCATCGCCGTGGAGCCGCCCCTCCTCCTCATGGACGAACCTACGAGCGCCTTGGACCCCATCGCCACCCAGGCCATTGAAGACCTGATCCTAGAGCTGAAGGAGCGCTACACGGTCGTCATCGTCACGCACAACATGCAACAGGCTGCCCGGGTCTCCGACCGCACCCTTTTCATGCACCTAGGGGTCCTGGTGGAGGAAGGCCCCACCGAGGTGATCTTCACCAAGCCCAAGCACCCTTACACCGAGGCCTACATCACCGGGCGCTTCGGCTAAAATCGGCCCATGTCGCCCCTTGCCCTCCTCTTCCTCACCCTCTTCAACAGCGTCCTGGGCCTCTCCATCCTCTTCCCCATCCTGGGGCCTTTGGGCAGGGCGCTGGGCCTCACCGAGGTCCAGGTGGGCCTCTTCTCCACGGGCTACGCCCTCATGCAGTTCCTCCTTTCCCCCTACTGGGGGAGGCGAAGCGAGAAGGGGCGGAAGCCCGTCCTCCTTCTGGGCATCCTGGGCTTCGCGGCGAGCTTTTTCCTCTTTGGCCTCTTCGCCCTCCTCGGGCAAAAGGGCCTTCTCCCGGGAGGCCTCCTTTTCCCCCTCCTCCTTTTGGCGAGGCTTTTGGGCGGGGCCTTCAGCTCCGCCACCCTGCCCACGGCCCAGGCCTACGTGGCCGACGTTACGGAGCGGGAGAACCGCACCGCGGGGATGGCCCTCCTGGGGGCGGCCTTTGGCCTCGCGGTGATCCTGGGGCCCGCCCTAGGGGCGGGGCTTGCCGCCCTCTTCGGCCTCCTCGCCCCCGTCTTCTTCTCGGCGGGGATCGCCCTCCTAAACGCCCTTTTCGTCTATCTGGTCCTCCCCGAGTCCAAACCCCGGGGGCAGGAAGCCGGGGCGCGGCTTTCCCCCTTTGACCCCAGGGTCTTCCCCCTCCTCCTCCTCGGCCTCGCCCTCAACCTTTCCAGCGTGGCCCTGGAGCAGACCATCGCCTTCTACTTCCAGGACCGGCTTCTCCTCGGCGGGGTGGAGACGGCCCAGAAGGTGGGCCTGGCCCTGGTCCTCTACGGGGTCGTGGCCGTCTTCGTCCAGGGCGTCCTGGTGCGCAAGACCGGCTGGCCCCCGAGGGTCCTCCTCTCCCTGGGCCTGCCCCTGGGGATCCTGGGCTTCGTCCTCCTGGTCTACGCCAAGACCTTCTGGGCCCTGGCCCTGGGCCTCGCCCTCCAGGGGGCGGGGCAGGGGCTCGCCCTCCCCGGGGTCACGGCGGCCCTTTCCTTGGCCGTGGGCGAGGGGGAGCAGGGCCTGGTGGCGGGGCTCAACAGCTCCGCCCAGGCCCTGGGGAGGATGCTCGGGCCCATCGTGGGCACGGGGCTCTACCGCCTGGCCCCCGAGGGGCCCTACGTCCTCGGGGCCTCCCTCCTCCTCCTCGCCCTCCTTTTCCTTCCCGCCCTCTTCCGCCGGGCGAGGCTTTAGCATGCGGCTTCTCCTTTTCCGGCAACGGAACTTCCGCAACCTGGCCCTGGAGGCCTACCGCCCCCCGCCGGGCCTTTCCGCCCTGGTGGGGGCCAACGCCCAGGGGAAGACGAGCCTCCTCCTGGGGATCCACCTGGCCCTAGGGGGGGAGGTCCCCCTGGGCCTTGCCGACCTCGTCCGCTTCGGGGAGGAGGAGGCTTGGCTTCTCGCCGAGGTGGAGACGGAGCTCGGGGCCTACCGCCTGGAGCACCGCCTGGGCCCCGGGGGGCGGGAGGTCTTCCTCAACGGGAAGCGGGTGAGCCTTCGGGCCCTTTGGGAGCTTCCCGGCTCGGTCCTCGTCTCCCCTCTGGACCTCGAGGTCGTCCTCGGGGCCAAGGAGGAAAGGCGGGCCTACCTGGACCGGCTCATCGCCCGCTTTTCCCGCCGCTACGCCGCCCTCCTTTCCGCGTACGAGAAGGCGCTGCGCCAGCGGAACGCCCTCCTCAAGGCCGGGGGGGAGGGCCTTTCCGCCTGGGACCGGGAGCTCGCCCGCTACGGGGACGAGATCGTGGCCCTGAGGCGCCGCTTCCTCCGGCGCTTCACCCCCATCCTGCGGGAGGTCCATGCCGCCCTCGCCCCCAAGGAGGCGGGGCTTCGCTTGGAGGAGACCGCGGGGGAAGGGGTGCTCCGGGCCCTCGAGGCCAGCCGGGCCGAGGAGCGGGAGCGGGGCCAGACCCTGGTGGGGCCCCACCGGGACGACCTGGTTTTCCTCCTGGAGGGGCGGCCCGCCCACCGGTTCGCCAGCCGCGGGGAGGCCAAGACCCTGGCCCTGGCCCTGCGCCTCGCCGAGCACCGCCTCCTCGGCGAGCACCACGGCGAGCCCCCCCTCCTCCTCGTGGACGAGTGGGGAGAGGAGCTGGACGAGGCCCGCAGGCGGGCCGTCCTCGCCTACGCCGAGGCCCTGCCCCAGGCCATCCTGGCGGGGCTGGAAGCCCCCCCGGGGGTGTCGGTATGCTCGGTGGTACGAGGGGTGGTCCTGTGCCCTGGCGCCTGAAGGAGGTGATCCCCGAGGCCCTGAAGCGGGCCGGGGGCAAGGAGCGGCTCAGGCGGGGCCTCGTCCTCGCCGCCTGGCGGGAGGTGGCGGGAAAGGACCTCGCCCGCTTCACCGAGGCGGTGGCCCTGGAGGAGGGCGTCCTCGTGGTCCACGTGCCCGACCCCGTGGTGGCCCACCAGCTCACCTACACCCGCCTCGCCCTCCTCCGCCGCTACGAGGAGCGCTTCCCCGGGACGGTGCGGGAGATCCGGTTCCAGGTGGGCCCCCTCGAGGCGGAAGGGGCGGAAGCCCCCCTACCCTCAGACCCCGGCCGCCTGCGGGAGGCGGGTCGCAAGGCCCTGGCCCTGGCGGAAAAGGCCCCTCCGGAGCTCCGGGAGCGGGTGGCCCGGGCCGCCCTGGCCCTCTTCCAGAGGCAGCGGGGGGACCCCTGCCCCGTCTGCCAAGCGTTGAGCGAGACCCATCCCTGCCCCACCTGCCGCCGCCACCTGGAAGACCCCGGGGTGCGGCGGGCGGCGGAGCGGCTCATGCGGGGCCAGGAGGCGGGCCTCGAGGGGGACGCCCTCCGGGCCGCCCGCCACCTGGCCCGGGAAAACCTCCTCGCCCAGATGCGGGACCTCTACCCCGAGGCCCTGCGGAGCGAGGAGTTCCGCCCCCTCCTCGCCGACCTGGCCCGCCGCTATCGCAACCTTTTTCCCCAGGAGCCCCTACCCGAAGGGGTGCGGAGCCTGCTCAAGGAGGGGTGAATGCGCCGCGCCTTCCTCCTCGCCTTCCTAGGCCTCGCCCTGGCCCAGGCCACCTACACCGTGGCCCCCGGGGACACGCTCTACTCCATCGCCCGCAGGCACGGGACCACGGTGGAGGCCCTCATGCGCTTAAACGGGCTGGAAAGCTTCCTCCTCCAGCCGGGGCAGGTCCTCAAGCTCCCCTCGGGGGAAAGGACCCACGTGGTGGCCCCGGGGGACACCCTCTTTTCCCTGGCGCGCCGCTACGGCACCACCGTGGAAGCCCTCATGCGCCTAAACGGCCTCTCCTCCCCGGAGATCAAGGTGGGGCAGGTCCTGAGGCTTCCCGAAGAGGGCGAGGCGCCTCCGCCCCCTCCCCCGGAGCCGGAGGCCCTGGACCCGGAAAGCCCCCTCCTCCGGGCCGTCCTCCGCTACCTGGGGGTGCCCTACAAGTACGGGGCGAACTCCCCCTTGGCCCTGGACTGCTCCGCCTTCGTGGCCCAGGTCTACGCCGAGCTGGGCGTGGCCCTCCCCCGGACCACCAAGGAGCAGTACCAGGCCTTCCCCCCTGCGGAGGCCCCGCGCCCGGGGGACCTGGTCTTCTTCAGCTTCGGCGGGAAGGAGGTGGACCACGTGGGGATCTACCTGGGCCGGGGGGTCTTCGCCCACGCCTCTAGCTACGGAAGCCGGGTGGTCATAGAGAGCCTCGAGGCCCCCTTCTACCGGAAGGTCTACCGGGGGGCGAGGCGGGTCATGGCCAGTCCGGAACCTCCCCCCGCGCCTTCCGCAACGCCATGAGGAGGGCTTCTCCCGGCCTTCCCTCCCCCCGGAAGGCCTCGGTTTCCCGCTCCAGCCAGGCCTCCCCCTTGCGGAAGAGCACCCCCCTTCCTTCCGTCAGGGCCTCTTCCACCAAGGCCCCCAGGGAGTAAAAGGGGGCCCCTTGGGGTAGGTCCGGGTCAAAGCCCTGCCGGGAAAGAACCTTCCCGTAAGGCTTCTCCCTAGCCTCCATCGTGCCCCCCTCGGCGAAGTAGCGCCTCAGGACCCGGTTCCAGTCCCCCACCCGGCTGTAGGGGGCCATAGCCTGGTAGGCCTCTTCCAGGTCTGCTTCCGTGTAGGGGCGGTAGCGGTCCTCGTGGACCACGAGCCTCCGGGGAAGCCTGGGCCTCGGGGGGCCCTCCTCGTCGGGTACGCCCACGGCCAGGCCCGCCACGGGGAGAACCCCGGGGGGAAGCTTTAGGAGGTCTAGGAGGGCCTCAATCCCGTTCAGCACCCCCCCGATGAAACAGACCCCGTAGCCCAGGGCCTCGGCGGTGAGGGCCAAATAGGCCCCGGCAAGCCCCGCGTCCAGGATGGCGAAGTGAAGGGCGGTCCTGGGCCAAGGGGCCATCTTCTGCCCCCGGTGCTCCAAAAGCCTTTCCAGGCGGTGGATATCTGCCAAAAGGACGAAGAACTCCGCCGCCTGCCTTATGTGTTCCTGATCCCCGGAAAGCCTTGCGATCTCGTCCCGGAGGGCCGGGTCCTTCACCCGGACCACGGAGTAGAGCTGGGCGCTGGCGTCGGTGGGAGCTCGCTGCAGGGCAAAAAGGAGCTTTTCCAGGTCCTCCTCGGGGATGGGAAGGGGCTTGAAGCGCCGTACGCTCCGCCTTTTGGCCAGGACTTCCAGAAGCTCCATGGCGGCTATGCTACTCCAGGGGAAACTCCAGCCGCACCACCTTCCAACCCCAAAGCCCCTGCCGCTCCAGGTAAAGCCGGCTTTCCGGATCGTCCTTGTGGTGGATGTAGGCGGTGCGGAAGCCTTGGTACTTTAGCCGCCAGTTCTTCACCTCCTCCTTGGGGGCCTCCCCGGGCCCAGCCCCGGTGCCCAAGGCGGCCAGGCCCTCCGGAGAAACGAGGACCTCCACCAAGGGGTCCACCAGTCCGGCGGCGAAGAGGTAGGCGAGGCCGGCGAAGGGGTTGGCCTGGACCTCCTTCCCCACCTCCTTGAGAAGCTGTGCGTGGATCTGGGCCTTGAGGCCCTCCCGCACCCGGGGGAAGTCCACCATCCTTTCCAGCCGGGCCCGGTCCCCCTCGAGGATGGCCCCCTGGAGGTCGCGGAGGAAGAGGTAGGGAGAGGCCCAGGTGTAAAGGCCAAGGCCCAAGGCCAAAAGTCCAAGCGCCACCAGGAATGCCCTTATGCCCCTCATGGTTTCCAGGATAGGAGAGGGCAAGCCCATCCCCTGTTCAAAAGCCCAAAAGGCGAAGGTAAGCTCCCCAGATGGTCTCCCCGAAGAAGAAGGCCACCACCCCCCCAAGGGCCAGGTAGGGGCCGAAGGGAAGCTTCCTTTGCCTAAGGAGAAGGCCCACAAGGGCTCCGGCGAAGACCCCGAGGAAAAGGGCCAGGAAAGCGTAGGGCCCAAGCCAGGCCCCTAAGGCCCCCAGAAGCTTCACGTCCCCGTAGCCCATGGCCACGGGCTCTTCTTCCCCTTCCTCGGGAAGGGGCCTAAAGGCCCAGTAAAGCCCCCCGGCGAGGGCGAGCCCCCCGGCGGCGAGGAGGGCCCCTTTGAGGCTCACCAGGAAGTCCAGGCCCAAGAGGGGGGCGAGGAGGAGGGAGAGGGGCAGAAGGAGCAGGGTGAGGCGGTCCGGGAGGACCACCGGCCTTCCGGTGCGCCCCGAAAGGGCCCAGGTGAGGAAGGCCAGGGCCATCCCCACCCCCGGGCCCAAAAGGGCCCCGAAGAGGGCCGCCATGTGGACCTGGTGGGGGCCCACGGGGACCTCGGGCCTGGGCTCCCTAAAGCGCCTCAGGAAAAGGCTCCCGTACCCCGCCACGAGGCCAAGCCCCCCGGCGGCGAGGAGGGCCCCGTCCAGGCTTTCCCTAAAGGGGAGGGGGAAGGCCAGCGCCCAGGAGGCAAGAAGCCCCAGGAAAAGAAGCCCGTAGGTGAGGGCATCGGGAAGCTCAAAGGTGTCCAGGTCAATGAAGGCGAGGGCCACCAGGAAGCTCAAGAAGGCGAAGACCAAGGCCGCTTCCACCGAGGGCGGGTAAGAGAGGGCGGCGAGGAGGAAAAGCCCTCCCGTGAGCCCTTCCACCAGGGGGTAACGGGGGCTTATGGGCTCGCCGCAGTAGCGGCACCGCCCCCTAAGGGCCAGGTAGGAAAGGATAGGGACGAGGTCCAAGGCCGAAAGCCTGTGGGCGCAGTGGGGACAGCGGGAAGGGGGGAAGACGATGGACTCCCCCTTGGGCAGGCGGTGGATGACCACGTTGAGAAAAGAGCCCACCACGAGGCCCAAGACCAGGGCGAAGAGGGGCCACATGGGGGCATTTTACGGGGAAGGAAGGCTTCTTCCACCGGTTTTTCACGGGACTGGGGTAGGATAGACTCGTGACGCCGGAAACCGCTTACCAAAACCTTTTGGAGTTCCAGAGGGAGACCGCCTATCTGGCCTCCTTGGGGGCCTTGGCCGCCTGGGACCAGCGCACCATGATCCCCAAAAAGGGGCACGAGCACCGGGCCCGGCAGATGGCCGCCCTGGCCCGCCTCCTCCACCAGCGCATGACCGACCCCAGAATCGGGGAGTGGCTGGAGAAGGTGGAGGGCTCCTCCCTGGTGCAAGACCCCCTCTCCGACGCCGCCGTGAACGTGCGGGAGTGGCGCCAGGCCTACGAAAGGGCCCGGGCCATTCCCGAAAGGCTCGCCGTGGAGCTCGCCCAGGCGGAAAGCGAGGCGGAGAGCTTCTGGGAGGAGGCCAGGCCCAGGGACGACTGGCGGGGCTTCCTGCCCTACCTGAAGCGGGTCTACGCCCTCACCAAGGAGAAGGCGGAGGTCCTCTTCGCCCTCCCCCCGGCCCCCGGGGACCCCCCCTACGGGGAGCTTTACGACGCCCTCCTGGACGGGTACGAGCCGGGAATGCGGGCCCGGGAGCTTCTTCCCCTCTTCGCCGAGCTCAAGGAGGGGCTCAAGGGCCTTCTGGACCGGATCCTGGGAAGTGGGAAGAGGCCCGACACCTCCATCCTCCACCGTCCCTACCCCGTGGAGGCCCAAAGGCGCTTCGCCCTGGAGCTCCTTTCGGCCTGCGGCTACGACCTCGAGGCCGGCCGCCTAGACCCCACGGCCCACCCCTTTGAGATCGCCATCGGCCCCGGGGACGTGCGCATCACCACCCGCTACTACGAGGACTTCTTCAACGCCGGGATCTTCGGCACCCTCCACGAGATGGGCCACGCCCTCTACGAGCAAGGCCTGCCCAAGGAGCACTGGGGCACCCCGAGGGGGGAGGCGGTCTCCTTGGGGGTCCACGAGTCGCAAAGCCGCACCTGGGAGAACCTGGTGGGCCGCTCCCTGGGCTTCTGGGAGCGCTTCTTCCCCCGGGCCCGGGAGATCTTTGCGAGCCTGGGGGACGTAAGCCTCGAGGACTTCCACTTCGCCGTCAACGCCGTGGAGCCCTCCCTCATCCGGGTGGAGGCGGACGAGGTCACCTACAACCTCCACATCCTGGTGCGCCTAGAGCTGGAGCTCGCCCTCTTCCGCGGGGAGCTCTCCCCCGAGGACCTGCCGGAGGCGTGGGCGGAGAAGTACCGGGACCACCTGGGCGTGGCCCCCAAGGACTACAAGGACGGGGTCATGCAGGACGTCCACTGGGCCGGGGGGCTTTTCGGCTACTTCCCCACCTATACCCTGGGCAACCTCTACGCCGCCCAGTTCTTCCAGAAGGCGGAGGCCGAGCTCGGCCCCCTGGAGCCCAGGTTCGCCCGGGGCGACTTCCGGACCTTCCTGGATTGGACGCGCGCGCGGATCCACGCCGAGGGAAGCCGCTTCCGCCCCCGGGTCCTGGTGGAACGGGTGACGGGGGAGGCCCCAAGCGCCAGGCCCTTCCTGGCCTATCTGGAGAAAAAGTACGCCGCCCTCTACGGCTGACGCCATCCCCGGCACTTAGAAAGGGGCCGGGCCTTGAAGGCCCGGCCCCTTAGCCGCTAGGGCTTAGAAGTCCATGTCCCCGGCGCCCGCGGAGGCGGGGGTGGACTCCTTCTTCTCGGGCTTCTCCGCCACCACCGCCTCGGTGGTGAGGATGAGGGCGCCGATGGAGGCGGCGTTCTGCAGGGCGGAGCGGGTCACCTTGGCGGGGTCAACGATGCCCGCCTCCACCATGTCCACAAACTCCCCGGTGGCGGCGTTGAAGCCGTAGCGGAGGTTCTTGGTCTCGGCCAGGATCTGCTGGACGATCACCGAGCCCTCGTACCCGGCGTTCTCGGCGATCTGGCGGGCAGGCTCCTCCAGGGCCCGGCGCACGATCTTGGCGCCCGTGGCCTCGTCGCCCTCCAGCTTCTTGATGAGCTCCTCCACGGCGCTGATGGCCCGGAGGAGGGTCACGCCGCCGCCGGGCACGATGCCCTCCTCCACCGCGGCCCGGGTGGCGTTCAGGGCGTCCTCAAAGCGGTGCTTCTTCTCCTTGAGCTCGGTCTCCGTGGCGGCGCCCACCCGGATCACGGCCACGCCACCCGCGAGCTTCGCCAGGCGCTCCTGGAGCTTCTCCCGGGCGTACTCGCTGTCGGTGGTCTCCAGCTCCTTCTTGATGCCGTTGATCCGGGCCTCGATGTCCTCCTTCTTGCCCTTGCCGCCCACGATGGTGGTCTCGTCCTTGGTGATCCGCACCCGCTCGGCCCGGCCCAGCATGGAGAGGGTGGCGTTCTCCAGCTTGAAGCCGAGCTCCTCGGAGATCACGGTGCCGCCGGTGACCGCGGCGATGTCCTTGAGCATCTCCTTCCTGCGGTCACCGAAGCCGGGAGCCTTCACCGCGGCCACGCTCAGGGTGCCCCGGAGCTTGTTGACCACCAGGGTGGCCAAAGCCTCGCCCTCCACGTCCTCGGCGATGATCAGGAGGGGCTTGCCCGTCTGGGCCACCTGCTCCAGGATGGGGAGGAGCTCACGGACGTTGGAGATCTTCTTCTCCACGATGAGGATGAAGGCGTCCTCGAGGACCGCCTCCATCGTCTCGGGGTTGGTGACGAAGTAGGGGGAGATGTACCCCTTGTCAAACTGGTACCCCTCCACGAACTTGAGCTCGGTCTCGAGGCTCTTGGACTCCTCGACCGTGATGATGCCCTCCTTCCCCACCTTCTCCATGGCGTCGGCAATCAGCTTGCCGACCTCGGGGTCGTTGGCGGAGATGGTGGCCACCTCCTCAATGGCCTTCCGGTCCTCCACGGGGATGGCGAGGGCCTTGATCTTCTCCACCGCGGCCTCCACCGCCTTCTCAATGCCCCGCTTGAGGGCGAGGGGGTTGGCCCCGGCGGCCACGTTCTTCAGGCCCTCCCGGACGATGGCCTGGGCGAGGACGGTGGCCGTGGTGGTCCCGTCACCGGCCACGTCGTTGGTCTTGGAGGCCACCTCCTTGAGGAGCTGGGCCCCGATGTTCTCCAGGTGGTCCTCCAGCTCCACCTCCTTGGCCACCGTCACCCCGTCCTTGGTGATGGTGGGGGAGCCGAACTTCTTCTCCAGGACCACGTTCCGGCCCCGAGGACCCAGGGTGACCTTCACCGCGTTGGCCACCGCATTCACGCCGCGCTCCAGCGCCCGGCGAGCCGCCTCGTCAAACACCAGGATCTTCGCCATAGTTCACCTCCTTTACTGCAGGACCGCAAGCAGGTCGCGCTCGGAGAGGATCACGTACTCCTCGCCGTCAATCTCAATCTCGGTGCCGCCGTACTTGGCGAAGACCACGATGTCCCCCTCCTTCACCTCGAGGGGCACCCGCTGGCCGTTCTCCAAGACGCGGCCCGTGCCCACCGCGATCACCTTGCCCTTCTGGGGCTTCTCCTTGGCGGTGTCGGGGAGCACGATGCCGCCCTTGGTCTTGGGCTCCTCCTCAATCCGCTTCACCACCACCCGGTCTCCTAGGGGCTTGATCACCGTCTTCACCTCCGCGGCCATATCCACTCCCTCCTTTGACGCCCAAAGGGTGAGAGTGTCAAACCAAGGGTCATTATCCTGGCCTGGCGCCCCTTTGTCAAGGGGGTTGAGGGGAGGGTTATAAGGGTGCGCCCCCTGAACGCTGCCGCAGGGCCTCGTAGAGGAGGAGGGCGGCGGTGACGGCCACGTTGAGGCTGTCCGCTCGCCCCCGCATGGGGATCCGCACCCGCACCTGGGCCCGCCTCTTCCAGGCCTCGGGGAGGCCCTTGTCCTCCGCCCCGAGGAGGAAGGCCACCCCTCCCCGGTAGTCCCCCTCCCAGTAGAGCCTCTCCCCCTCGGGGGTGGCCGCCACCAGGGGGAGGCTTTGTTCCTCCAGGAAGCGGGCCGCCTCCTCCTCCGCCACGGGGTAGACGGGAAGGGCGAAGACCGCCCCCGTGGAGTTGCGGATCACCTGGGGGCTAAAGAGGTCCACCCCTTCGGCCACCAGGACGAGGTCCGCCCCCGCCCCGTCCGCCGCCCGGAGGATGGCCCCCAGGTTGCCGGGCTTCTCCAGGCCCAAGAGGACGAGGACCAGGGGGGCGGCCCCAAGGGCCACCCCGGCGAGGCTTCTTCGGGGGAGGCGGAAGACCCCGAGGACCTGGGCGGGGTTCTCCCGGGTGGAGACCCGGGCCAGGGCCCTTTCCGAAAGCTCCAACACCTCCGCGCCGCCGGCCAGGGCGCGGTCCTCGGGGCGGGCCTTGGGCCCGAGGAGGAGGGTCTCCAGGGAGAGGCCCGCCTCGAGGGCCCTTTCCACCTCCCGCCGCCCCTCCACGAGAAAGCGGCCGGTCCGCTCCCGCTCCTTCCGCTCCTTGAGGGCGGCGAGGGCCTTTACCCGGGGGTTTTGCGGGCTTTCAATCCGCACGGAGGCTTATTGTAAAGGCCGCCACCCGGGGACCGGAAAGCTCCAGAAGGAGCCTTTCCACCTGGGGAAGCTCCTCCAGCATCCGGGAAACCCGGAGGACGAGCTCCTTGTAGGCCTGAAGCCCCTCCACCCGTCCCGCGAGGGGGCGGAGGAGCTCTTCCGCGTCCTTGGCGGTGAGGGGGGAGAGGCGTTGCTCCAGCACCTGGTCCCCCAGGGGGGTGGGCAGGACGAGGGCCAGGACGGGCCCGAAAAGGGGGTGGGGCTCGGCCACAAGGCGGAGCCTAAGCCCCTCCTCCTCGCCCAGGGAGAGGCCAAAAGCGCGCAGCAAGGCCTCCCCCTCCTCCTGGGAGAGGGCGCGCTTCCCCTCCACGAGCTTTCTCGCCTCCTCCAGCCGGAGGTCCGGGAAGTCGGGGAAGAAGAGAGGCTCCTCCCGCCACCGCCTGTAGCCCCAGGCCCGGGCGAGGGCGATGGCCGCGGACTCGGGGAAGCGGTAGACGGGGACGGAACCCAAAACCCGGGCCCGCCCCGAGGAAAGCCCCATGAGGCAGGCCAGGTAGGTCTTCCCTCCCCGCACCTCCCGCAAAAGCCCCAGCACCTCCTCCTCCGGGGCGAAGCCCACGGGCACGAAGAGGAGGAAGACGCTCCCCACGTCGCTCGCCTCCGCCTCGGCGAGGGCCCGGCGGAAGGCCTCGAGGTCGGCCGTGGAGCCCAGGTCCACGTGCTCCACCTCCATCCCCCCTTCCTTCAGGGCCTCGAGGGCCAGGTTGGAGGGGCCGGAGGCGTTGGAGATGAGGCACACCCGCCCGTTCTCCGGTAAGGGGCCCTGGGCCAAAAGGAGGGCCACGTCAAAGGCCTCCTCCAGGCTGTTGGCCCGCACCACCCCCGCCTGGGCGAAGAGGGCCCTGACCAAGGGGTCGCGGGAGGGGTGGACCGCCAGGATGGGCTTTTTCTTCCCGATCCTGCGGGCGAGGCGGGAGAAGCGCCGGGGGTTGCCGAAGTGCTCCAGGTAAAGGAGGATGACCCGGGTCCGCTCGTCCTCCTCCCAGAACTGGAGGAGGTCGTTGGAGGAGATGTCCGCCTTGGCCCCAAGCGAAACGAAGCTCGCCACGCCGAGGCCCATCTCCTCGGCGAAGGCCAGCACCGCCCGGCCCAGGGTGCCGGACTGGCTGGAGATGGCCAAAGGCCCCTCCTTGGGTAGGGGGGCGAGGCCCGCCGCCAGGCGCACCCCGGGGTGGGTGTGGACGAGGCCCAGGGAGCCCGGGCCCAAAAGGCGCATCCCCAGCCGCCTCGCCTTGTCCGCCAGGGCCTGGGCCTCCTTAGGGGTGAAGCCCGTGGTGAGGACGATGGCCCCCCGCGCTCCCCGGCGCCCCGCGGCCTCGAGGGCCTCCGGGACCCGCTCCTTGGGCACGGCCACCACCACGAGGTCCACGGGCCCGGGGACGCTCTCCAGGCTGGGGTAGGCGAGGAGGGGCCCCACGGTGCCCCACTCCTCCCCGATGGCCTCGTTCACCGGGAAGACCGGCCCCTGGAAGCGGCCGAAGATGAGGTTTTCCAGGACGCGGTAGCCGATGCTCTCCGGGTCGCGGCTCGCCCCCACCACCGCCACCCCCCGGGGGAAGAAGAAGGGGTGGAGGCTGGCGATGGTGGAGACCTTCTCCCGCCACTCAAAGCGCCGGGCCGTCTCCTCCTCCATGAGGATCTCAAACTCCACCTCCACCTCCCCACCCTCCCGGTGGGCCCGGACGCGGAAGCCGCTTTCCATAAAAACGCTTAGCATTTGCTTGTTCTCCGCTAGGACGAAGGCCTGGAAGCGGCGCACCCCCCGTTTGGCGGCGATGAGGGCCAGGCGCTCCAGAAGGAGGGTGCCAAGGCCCTTCCCCTGGAAGGCGTCGTCCACCAGAAAGGCCACCTCGGCGGTGTCCTCCCCCTTGACCCGGACGTACTCCCCGGTGGCCACGATCCTGGGGGGCTCCCCCAGGAGGACCACCAGGGTCACCTTCTCCTCCTCGGGCTTGGCCGAGAGGAGGAGCTCGGCGGCCTTCTCCGGGGAGATGGGGGAGAAGAAGCGCAGGCGCAAGGACTCCGGGGAAAGCCGCTTTAGGAAGTCCACGAAGAGGGGGAGGTCCTTCTTCGTGGCCCGCCTTAGGAGGGCGGTGCGCCCGTCCTTGAGGAGGACGGGGCCCTCCTCGAGGCTGTACTGGGGGGTGGGGGCGGGCACGTAGCCCATACCCTTAGGGTACCGCGCTAGCATAGACCCATGCTCCGGTTGGACACCCGCTTCCTCCCTGGCTTCCCCGAGACCCTAAAGGCCAACACCGAAGCCCTGAGAGCTGCCCAGGAGGCCCTCTTGGCCAAGCGGCGGGATCCTCAGAACATGCTCGGCTGGATGGACCTCCCCGAGGACACGGAGACCCTGAGGGAGATCCGCCGCTACCGGGAGGCGAACCCCTGGGTGGAGGACTTCGTCCTCATCGGCATCGGGGGAAGCGCCCTGGGGCCTAAGGCCCTCGAGGCCGCCTTCAACGAGAGCGGGGTGCGCTTCCACTACGTGGACCATGTGGAGCCCGAGCCCATCCTCAGGCTCCTCCGCACCCTGGACCCCAGGAAGACCCTGGTGAACGCCGTCTCCAAGTCGGGGTCCACGGCGGAGACCCTGGCGGGCCTCGCCGTCTTCCTGAAGTGGCTTAAAGCGCACCTGGGGGAGGCCTGGCGGCGGCACCTTGTGGTGACCACCGACCCCAAGGAGGGCCCCTTGCGCGCCTTCGCCGAGCAGGAGGGGCTCAAGGCCTTCGCCATCCCCAAGGAGGTGGGCGGGCGCTTCTCCGCTCTCTCCCCCGTGGGGCTTCTCCCCCTGGCCTTCGCCGGCGCCGACCTGGACGCCCTCCTCATGGGGGCCCGCAAGGCCAACGAGACCGCCCTCGCCCCCCTCGAGGAGAACCTTCCTCTAAAGACCGCCCTCCTCCTCCACCTCCACCGCCACCTCCCGATCCACGTCTTCATGGTCTACTCGGAGAGGCTAAGCCACCTCCCCAGCTGGTTCGTCCAGCTCCACGACGAGTCCTTGGGGAAGGTAAACCGCCAAGGCCAGAGGGTGGGCACCACCGCGGTCCCCGCCCTCGGCCCCAAGGACCAGCACGCCCAGGTCCAGCTCTTCCGCGAGGGCCCCCTGGACAAGCTCCTCGCCCTGGTCATCCCGGAGGCCCCCCTCGAGGACGTGGAGATCCCGGAGGTGGAGGGCCTCGAGGCCGCCTCCTACCTCTTCGGCAAGACCCTCTTCCAGCTCCTGAAGGCGGAGGCCGAGGCCACCTACGAGGCCCTGGCCGAGGCGGGGCAGAGGGTCTACGCCCTCTTCCTCCCCGAGGTCTCCCCCTACGCCGTGGGCTGGCTCATGCAGCACCTCATGTGGCAGACCGCCTTCTTGGGGGAGCTCTGGGAGGTCAACGCCTTTGACCAGCCCGGGGTGGAGCTGGGCAAGGCCCTCACCCGCAAGCGGCTTGCGGGGTGACGGGCTTCCCCTCGCATCGGACAGGGGATAACCCGGCTTTGGAAGCGTGGAAAGCCGCTTGTGATATCCTGGACGAAGGAGGCGAGGCATGCAACGTTTGGAAGCCCTCGGTATTCACCCCAAAAAGCGGGTCTTCTGGAACACCGTCTCCCCCGTCCTCGTGGAACACACCCTTCTTCGGGGAGAAGGCCTTCTCGCCCACCACGGCCCCCTGGTGGTGGACACCACCCCCTACACGGGGAGAAGCCCCAAGGACAAGTTCGTGGTGCGGGAGCCGGAGGTGGAGGGGGAGATCTGGTGGGGAGAGGTGAACCAACCCTTCGCCCCGGAGGCCTTTGAGGCCCTCTACCAGAAAGTGGTCCAGTACCTCTCCGAGCGGGACCTTTACGTCCAGGACCTCTACGCCGGGGCGGACAGGCGCTACCGGCTCGCCGTGCGGGTGGTGACGGAAAGCCCCTGGCACGCCCTCTTCGCCCGCAACATGTTCATCCTCCCCCGCCGCTTCGGCAACGACGATGAGGTGGAGGCCTTCGTCCCTGGCTTCACCGTGGTCCACGCCCCCTACTTCCAGGCGGACCCCGAGCGGGACGGGACGAGGAGCGAGGTGTTCGTGGGGATCAGCTTCCAGAGGAGGCTCGTCCTCATCGTGGGCACCAAGTACGCCGGGGAGATCAAGAAGAGCATCTTCACCGTCATGAACTACCTCATGCCCAAGCGGGGGGTCTTCCCCATGCACGCCTCGGCCAACGTGGGGAAGGAAGGGGACGTGGCGGTCTTCTTCGGCCTCTCCGGCACCGGCAAGACCACCCTCTCCACCGACCCGGACCGCCCCCTCATCGGCGACGACGAGCACGGCTGGAGCGAGGATGGGGTCTTCAACTTTGAGGGCGGGTGCTACGCCAAGGTGATCCGCCTCTCCCCGGAGCACGAGCCCCTGATCTACAAGGCCTCCAACCAGTTTGAGGCCATCCTGGAGAATGTGGTGGTCAACCCGGAAAGCCGCCGGGTCCAGTGGGACGACGACTCCAAGACAGAAAACACCCGCTCCTCCTACCCCATCGCCCACCTGGAGAACGTGGTGGAGTCGGGCGTGGCAGGCCACCCTAGGGCCATCTTCTTCCTCTCCGCCGACGCCTACGGGGTCCTGCCCCCCATCGCCCGGCTTTCCCCGGAGGAGGCCATGTACTACTTCCTCTCCGGCTACACCGCCCGGGTGGCGGGGACGGAGCGGGGCGTGACCGAGCCCAGGGCCACCTTCTCCGCCTGCTTCGGCGCCCCCTTCCTCCCCATGCACCCCGGAGTGTACGCGAGGATGCTGGGGGAGAAGATCCGGAAGCACGCGCCTCGGGTCTACCTGGTGAACACGGGCTGGACCGGTGGGCCCTACGGGGTAGGGTACCGCTTCCCCCTCCCCGTGACCCGGGCCCTCCTGAAGGCCGCCCTCTCCGGGGCCTTGGAGAACGTCCCCTACCGCAGGGACCCCGTCTTCGGGTTTGAGGTGCCCCTCGAGGCCCCCGGCGTGCCCCAGGAGCTCTTAAACCCCCGGGAGACCTGGGCGGACAAGGAGGCCTACGACCAGCAGGCGCGGAAGCTTGCCCGCCTCTTCCAGGAAAACTTCCAGAAGTACGCCTCCGGGGTGGCCAAGGAGGTGGCCGAGGCCGGGCCCCGCACCGAGTGATGCCTTCCCTCCAGGACCTCTACGCCGCCTTCCGCCGCATCGCCCCCTACACCCACCGCACCCCCCTCCTCACCTCCCGCCTCTTGGACGAGCTTTTGGGAAAGCGCCTTCTCCTCAAGGCCGAGCACCTGCAGAAGACGGGGAGCTTCAAGGCCCGGGGGGCGCTTTCCAAAGCCCTCACCCTGAAGGCCCCCAAGGGGCTTCTCGCCGTATCCAGCGGCAACCACGCTCAGGGGGTGGCCTATGCCGCCAAGGTGCTCGGGGTGAAGGCCCTGGTGGTCATGCCCGAGGACGCGAGCCCCTACAAGAAGGCCTGCGCCCGGGCCTACGGGGCCGAGGTGGTGGACCGGGGGGTGAGGGCAGAGAACCGGGAGGAGGTGGCCCGGGCCCTTCAGGAGGAGACGGGCTACGCCCTGATTCACCCCTTTGACGACCCCCTGGTCATGGCCGGGCAGGGGACGGCGGGGCTTGAGCTTCTGGCCCAGGCGGGGCGGATGGGGGTCTTCCCCGAGGCCGTCCTCGCCCCCGTGGGGGGCGGGGGGCTCCTCGCCGGGGTGGCCACGGCGGTGAAGGCCCTCTCCCCCACGACCCTCGTCCTCGGGGTGGAGCCCGAGGCCGCGGACGACGCCAAAAGGAGCCTGGAAGAGGGCAGGCTCGTCCGCCTCCCCGAAGCCCCCAGGACCCGGGCGGACGGGGTGCGGACGCTAAGCCTGGGGGAGCACACCTTTCCCGTCCTCCGGGAAAGGGTGGACGGGATCCTTGCGGTGAGCGAGGAGGCGATCCTCGAGGCGGAGCGCCTCCTCTTCACCCGCACCAAGCAGGTGGTGGAGCCCACGGGCGCCCTCCCCCTGGCCGCGGTGCTGGAGCACGGGGCGAGGCTTCCCCAAACCCTCGCCCTCCTCCTCTCCGGGGGCAACCGGGACTTCTCTCCCTAGGGGGGCGGGGTAAGCTGACCCCGTGATCGTCAAGGAAGGCCTCCTACCCATAGAGGAAGTGGCCGCCAAGCTCGGCCTGGACCGGGACCGGCTTTACCTCTACGGCCCCCACATGGCCAAGGTCCTGGGGGAGCCCCCAAAGGCCAAGGGCAAGCTGGTCCTCGTCACGGCCATCACCCCCACGCCGGCGGGGGAAGGCAAGACCACCACGGCCATCGGCCTCGTGGACGCCCTCTGGCGCCTGGGGAAGCGGGCGGCCTTGGCCCTGAGGGAGCCCTCTTTGGGGCCCGTCTTCGGGGTCAAGGGCGGGGCCACGGGGGGAGGAAGGGCCCGCGTGGAGCCCCGGCACGAGATCAACCTCCACTTCACCGGGGACTTCCACGCGGTGACCAGCGCCGTGAACCTCCTGAACGCCCTTCTGGACAACCACCTTCACCAAGGGAACGAGCTCGGCATAGACCCCAGGCGCATAGAGCTCAAGCGGGCCATAGACATGAACGACCGGGCCCTGAGGCACATCGTCTTGGGCCTTGGGGGCAAGGCCCACGGGGTGCCCCGGGAAGGGGGGTTTGAGCTCACCGTGGCCAGCGAGGTCATGGCCCTCATGAGCCTGGCCCGGGACTTCCAGGACCTGAAACGCCGCCTCGGCCGGATGCGGGTGGCCTTCACCCACGAGGGCAAGCCCGTCTACGCCGAGGACCTTATGGCGGTGGGGGCCATGGCCGCCCTTCTCCGGCAGGCCTTCCTCCCCAACCTGGTGCAGACCGCCGAGGGCAACCCCGCCTTCATTCACATGGGGCCCTTCGGCAACATCGCCCACGGGACGAACTCCCTGAGGGCAAGCCTCTTCGCCTTGGGCCTTGCGGACCTCGTGGTGCAGGAGGCGGGTTTCGCCACCGACCTCGGCCTGGAGAAGTTCATGAACGTGGTGGCCCGCACCGCGGGGCTCATCCCCGAGGCGGTGGTCCTGGTGGCCACCCTAAGGGCCCTCCGCTACCACGGAGGGCAGGACGCCTACGGGATGCCGGACCCGAAGGCGGTGAAGGCGGGCCTCGCCAATCTGGAAAAGCACGTGGAGAACGTGGAGCTTTTCGGCTACAAGCCCGTGATCGCCCTAAACCGCTTTCCCGGGGATACCCCGGAGGAGATCGCCCTGGTGCGGGCCTTCGCCGAGGAAAAGGGCCTCCCCTTCGCCCTAAGCGAGGTGTACGCCAAGGGAGGCGAGGGCGGCTTAGAGCTCGCCGAAAGGGTCTTGGAAGCCCTGGACCTACCCCACGCCTACCGGCCCCTCTACCCCCTCGAGGCCCCCCTGGAGGCGAAGGTGGAGGCCATCGCCACCCGGGTCTACGGGGCGGAAGGGGTGGAGTGGAGCGAGGAGGCCAAGAGGGCCCTCAAGGCCGCCCAGAAGGAGGGGTGCGAGGCCTTGCCCGTGGTCGTGGCCAAGGCCGCCACCTCCCTTTCCGATAACCCCAGGCTCCGGGGCAGGCCCCGGGGCTTCACCGTGCGGGTTACGGACCTCCGCTGCCGCCTGGGGGCGGGGTTTGTGGTGGTCTACATGGGAGGGATAGAGACCCTTCCCGGCCTCCCCAAGACCCCCCAGGCCTTCGGGATTGACGTGGACGAGGAGGGGAATATCCGGGGGATGGACTACTGAAAGACCCCACCGCGGCCTAGGCCGCGGTGGGGGCCCCAAAAAGGGGCAGGCGCTTTAGATCCCGTGCTGGTCCGCCCGTTGCTTCTCCACGGGAAGCCCCGTGGCCCCGTGGAAGGCCTCCACCTCCTCCAGGAAGCGGCGGAAGAGGTAGAGGGCATCGTGGGGGCCCGGGGCGGCCTCGGGGTGGTACTGGACGGAGAAGACGGGGTAGCGGGCGTGGGCCATGCCCTCGAGGGTCCCGTCGTTCAGGTTCACGTGGGTGGGGCGGAAGTCCTTGAGGGAGTCAATGTCCACGGCGTAGCCGTGGTTCTGGCTGGTGATCTCAATCTTCCCCGTCTGCAGGTTCTTCACCGGGTGGTTCGCCCCCCGGTGGCCGAACTTCATCTTGAAGGTCCGCCCTCCCGCCGCAAGGGCGAGAAGCTGGTGGCCTAAGCAGATGCCAAAGGTGGGGAGAAGCCCCATGAGCTTCCAGATGGTCTCGTGAGCGTAGCGGGGCATGGTGGGGTCGCCGGGCCCGTTGGAGATGAGGAGGCCGTGGGGCTCCAAGGCCATGATCTGGTGGGCCGGGGTCTTCCCGGGGACCACGATGACCTCAAAGCCGAGGGCGGCCAGGTTCTCCACGATGGCGTGCTTGATGCCGAAGTCCATGACCACGATGCGCCGCCCCGACTTCAAAGTGGGCCAGGCGTAGGGCAGGGGGGTGGAGACCTCGGGGGTCATGTCCCGGCCGTCAATGTCCGTCCAGGCCTGGGCCTCCCGGCGCAAAGCCTCGAGCTCCTCCTGGGTGAAGGCGTGGTCGGGGGCGCCGAAGAGGCTCGCGTGGGCGATGGTCCCCTTCAGCACCCCGCCTTCCCGGATCTTCCGCACCAGGGCCCTCGTGTCTATGCCCTCAATCCCCACCACCCCGTAGAACTCCATGAACTCCCCGATGGTCTGCTGGGCCCGGGGGTTGGAGGCCACGCGGCTGAACTCCTTGGCCACAAAGCCCCTCACCCAGGGGCGGTTGGACTGCATGTCGTAGACGTTCACCCCGTAGTTGCCCTGGTGGGGGTAGGTCATGACCACGATCTGCCCGTGGTAGCTGGGATCGGTCATGATCTCTTGGTAGCCGGTCTGGGCGGTGTTGAAGACCACCTCCCCCACCGTCTTCCCCCGGGCGCCGAAGGCGTAGCCGCGGTAGACGGTCCCGTCTTCCAGGACCAAAACGGCGCGCTCCTTCACTCCAGCCATTCCTCCTCCTCTATCCCCGCTTGCCTCAGGATGCGCTTTAGAAGGTCCACGCCAATCTCCCCTCGGTGGGGATTGGGCAAGACCAGGCGGATGGACCCCCGCACCATGAACTGGTCCTGCCCCCCGTGTAGGGCCCGGAAAACCCCAAGGCCTTAAGCCTGGCCACGAGCTCTCTCCGGGAAACGGGCCTAAGCCGCCTCGCCATGGGGTAGCTCAATGCGAACCTCGCCCAAGGGCGGGGGGGGTCTCACCCCGGGAGAGCAGAGAGAGAAGCCAGTCCTCCAGGGCCGCCTGCAGGTTGGCCTCGCACTCCTTTAAGCTCTTCCCCGTGGCCCAGACCCCGGGGAGGTCGGGGATCTCCCCATAATAGGGCTCCTCATCGGCGATGAGCTCGTAGCGGGCCCGGGCCATGGCCTCCTCAAGGTAGCGGGTCAGGGTGCCCATCCTGTCCATTCTAGCCCCGGGAAGCCCCTGGGGAAAACTCCTTGATGACGGCGATCTCACGGCAGTTCTCGTAGAAGGGGCAGGCGTTGCACTCGCTCCAGACCTTGGGGGGAAGGGCCTCCCGGCTCGTGACCCGGTAGCCGAGGGCGCGGAAGAAGTTCACCTGTAAGGTCCAGGCGAAGACCCGGGGAAGCCCCAAATCCCGCGCCTCCCTCTCCGCCCCCAGGACGAGCCAGCGGCCCAGGCCCTGGCCCTGCCTTGTGGGGTGCACGGCGAGGCCGCGGATCTCGGCAAGGTCCCGCCAGAGGACGTGGAGGGCCACGGTGCCCACGATCTGGCCGTCCTCGTCCTCGAGGACCCAGAAGTCCCGGATGTTCTCGTAGAGGTGGCTATGGCTCCGCACCAGCATCAGGCCCTTCTCCGCCCAGTAGCGGATGAGCCAGTAGATGGCGTCCACGTCGCTTAAGCGCGCCTTCCTGAGCTCCACCCCCGCTTCAGGGCGCACCTCGGGGAGCGCTACCGTGGGAAGCTCCAGTTCAATCAAGGCCCACCTCCTTCTTGGCCTCCTCTAGCCTCTCCCGCACCGCCATAGGGGCCGTGCCCCCATAGGAGCGGCGCCTATGGATGGCGGTCTCCAGGCGGAGGAGGGGGAGGGCGTCCTCGGCGAAGAGGGGGTGGTGGGTTTGAAGCTCCTCGAGGGTGAGGTCTTTTAGAGGCCGCCCCTCCTCCACCAACCTCCTCACAAGCCGCCCCACCACGTGGTGGGCCTCCCTAAAGGGAAGCCCCTTTTCCGCCAGGTAGTCGGCAAGCTCCGTGGCCAGGGCATAACCCTCCTCCGCCGCCCGCCACATCCTTTCCCGGTTCCACGTAAGCCCGGGGAGCATGGCGGCGAGGAGCTTTAGGCTATCCCGGTAGGTGGCGAGGGCGTCCAAAAGGGGCTCCTTGTCCTCTTGCAGGTCCTTGTTGTAGGCCAAGGGAAGCCCCTTGATCACGGTGGAAAGCCCCACCAAGGCCCCGAGGACCCTTCCCGCCTTGGCCCGGATGAGCTCCAGGATGTCCGGGTTCTTCTTCTGGGGCATGATGGAAGACCCGGTGGCGAAGGCGTCGGGGACCTCCACGAAGCCGAACTCCTCGGTGCTGTAGAGGATGAGCTCCTCCGCCATGCGGGAGAGGTGGAGCATGCCGATGTTCAAGGCGGAAAGGACCTCCAGGGCGAAGTCCCGGGAGGCCACCGCGTCCAGGGAGTTCCGCATGGGGGCCTTGAAGCCAAGCTCCCTGGCGGTGAAGTGGCGGTCTATGGGGAAGCCCGTCCCCGCGAGGGCCGCCGCCCCCAGGGGGCTTTCGTCCAAGCGCTCCTTGGCGTCCCTAAGCCGGCCGGCGTCCCGGGTGAGCATCTCGTAGTAGGCCAAGAACCAGTGGGAAAGGAGCACCGGCTGGGCCCGCTGCAGGTGGGTGTAGCCGGGGAGGACATAAAGGGGGTCCAGGTGCTTCTCGGCCTCCCGCACCAAGACGCGCCTGAGCTCGAGGAGAAGGGCCAAGAGCTCGTCTATAGCCCCCCGCAGGAAAAGCCTCAGGTCCGTGGCCACCTGGTCGTTGCGGCTACGGGCGGTGTGGAGCTTGCCCCCCGGGGGGCCGACGAGCTCGGTGAGGCGGGCCTCGAGGTTCATGTGCACGTCCTCCAGCTCCTCCCGCCAGGGAAAGGTGCCCGCCTCAATCTCCTCCTCTATCCGGTCCAGCCCCTTGAGGATGGCCTCGAGCTCCTCCGCGCTCAGGAGGCCCACGGCGTGGAGCATGCGGGCGTGGACCCGGTTCTGCCAGAGGTCCTCCCGCCAAAGGGCCCGGTCAAAGGCAAGGGAGGCGTTGAAGCGGGCCGCAAGGGCATCCGGCCCCTCCCCGAAGCGGCCTCCCCAGGTCCTATGCGCCATGGCCCTCCCTCTCCACAAGGGCCCGCACCCGGAGGCGCAGGGCCTGGATCTTGATGAAGCCCTCGGCGTCCTTCTGGTCGTAGCCCCCAAGCTCGTCAAAGGACACCAGGTCCTTCTGGTAGAGGCTCTTTGCCGCCTTCCGCCCCACCACGTAAACGTTCCCCTTGTAGAGCTTGAGCCGGGCCACGCCGGTGACTGCCTTCGCCACGTGGTCAAAGTAGGCCTGGAGGGCCTCCCGCTCCGGGGCGTACCAGAAGCCGTAGTAGACGAGCTCGGCGTACTTGGGGGAAAGCTGGTCCCGCTGGTGGAGGACCTCCCGGTCTAAGGTCAAGCTTTCCACCGCCCGCCTGGCGTGGTAGAGGATCGTCCCCCCCGGGGTCTCGTAGACCCCCCGGGACTTCATGCCTACAAAGCGGTTCTCCACGATGTCCACCCGGCCCACCCCGTGCCGCCCCCCGATCTCGTTGAGCCTCTGCAGAAGGGCCGCCGGGGAAAGCCTCTCCCCGTTCACCGCCACGGGGTCGCCCTCAAAAAACTCCACCTCCACGTACTCCGGGGCGTCGGGAGCCTCCTCGGGGTCTTGGGTCATGCGGAACATCCCCTTGGGGGGCTCGGCCCAGGGGTCCTCGAGGACTCCCCCCTCGTAGGAAATATGCAAGAGGTTGGCGTCCATGGAGTAAGGCTTCTCCTGGGTCACGGGGACGGGGATGCCGTGGGCCTCGGCGTAGGCGATCATCTCCTTGCGGCCCTGGAAGCTCCACTCCCGCCAGGGGGCGATGACCTTGATGTCGGGCTTCAGGGCGTAGGCGGTGAGCTCAAAGCGCACCTGGTCGTTCCCCTTCCCCGTGGCTCCGTGGGCGATGGCCTCCGCCCCCTCCTCCTCAGCGATCCTCACCAGGTGCTTGGCGATCAAAGGCCTCGCGATGGAGGTGCCCAGGAGGTAGTAGCCCTCGTAAACGGCCCCGGCCCGCATCATGGGGAAGACGAAGTCGCGGACGAACTCCTCCTTGAGGTCCAGGGCGATGGCCTTGGAAGCGCCCGTCCTCAGCGCCTTCTCCCGGGCCTCCTCCACCTCCTCCCCCTGGCCGATGTCCGCGGTGAAGGCGATGACCTCGGCCTGATAGGTCTCCTTGAGCCACTTCAGGATGATGCTGGTGTCCAGTCCGCCGGAGTAGGCCAAGACGATCTTCATGTCCCTCCCAGTATAGCCCCTCGAGGGGGCGTGCATAAGTATACAAAACCGGGGCGCTCTCCGCACCCCGGCATTGCTCGGCAACCCGCTACAGGTGAATCGGCCGCTCCCACGCCGCCAGCGCCGCCTCCTTGAGGATCTCGGAGAGGGAGGGGTGGGCGTGAGGGGCGCGGCCCAAGTCCTCGGCGCTCGCCTTGAAGAAGAGGGCCAAGGCGGCCTCGGCCAGGATGTCCCCCACCCGGGCCCCGATCCCGTGGACCCCGAGGATGCGGTCTGTCTTGGCGTGGGCGAGGACCTTAATAAACCCCTCCGTCTCCCCCATGGCCCGGGCGCGGCCCGAGGCGGAGTAGGGGAACTTCCCCACCTTGTAGGGGATGCCCTGCGCCTTCAGCTCTTCCTCGGTGTAGCCCACGGCGGCGATCTCGGGGTGGGTGTAGACCACGCTGGGGATGGCCTGGTAGTCCACGTGGCCGAAGCCCCGCGCCATGTGCTCCACGGCGGCGATCCCTTCCTCGCTCGCCTTGTGGGCGAGCATGGGACCCCGCACCACGTCCCCGATGGCGTAGATGTGGGGAACGCGGGTCCTCAGGTGCTCGTCCACGGGGATCCGCCCCCGCTCGTCCGTGGAAAGCCCGGCGTTCTCCAGGGAAAGCCCCTCGGTGTAGGGCCTCCGGCCCACGGCCACGAGGACCCGGTCCGCCTCCAAGACCTCGCCCCCCTCAAGCTCCACCCGGGCCCCCCTGGCCTCAGGCACCACGGCAGTGACCCGCACCCCGGTGCGGATCGTGAGGCCCTGCTTCTTGAAGACCCTTTCCGCCGCCCGGGAGACCTCGGCGTCCATGGTGGGGAGGATGCGGTCCATGTACTCCAGGACGATGACCTCCGCCCCCAGGCGGTGCCAGACCACCCCGAGCTCCAGCCCGATCACCCCGCCCCCCACCACGATGAGCCTCTTTGGCACCTCGGGGAAGGCGAGGGCCTCGGTGGAGGTCACCACCCTTTCGTAGTCCACCTGGGCCCAAGGGGGGATGAGGGGGGCGCTTCCCGTGGCGATGAGGATGAAGCGGGCTTCTAGCTCCTCCCCCGTCTCCTCCACCAAAACCTTGCGCTCGGAAAGGAAGCGGGCCGTGCCCTGGTGGCGGGCGATGCCGTTCTTCTTGAAGAGGAACTCCACCCCTTGGGTGTTGGCCTGGACCACCTTGTCCTTGTGGGCCATGAGGGCGGGAAGGTCCAGCTCCACCCCCTTCACCTTGGCCCCGAGGAGGCCCTTCTTCGCCTCGTAGATGCGCTCGCTGGTCTCCAGGAGGGCCTTGGAGGGGATGCACCCCACCCTGAGGCAGGTCCCCCCGAGGGCCTTCTCCTTCTCCACCACCCCCACCTTCATCCCGAGCTGGGCCGCCCGGATGGCGGCCACGTACCCCCCGGGCCCGGCGCCGATCACCAGGAGGTCGTACACGCTACACCTCCAAAAGGAGCCGCGCCGGGTTCTCAATGAGCTCCTTCACCCGGCGGAGGAAGGTGACCGCCTCCCGCCCGTCCACGATGCGGTGGTCGTAGGAGAGGGCGAGGTACATCATGGGCCTTATGACCACCTGGCCGTCCCGGACCACGGGGCGCTCCTGGATGGCGTGCATGCCCAGGATCCCCACCTGGGGCGGGTTGAGGAGGGGGGTGGAGTTCAGGGAGCCGTAGATCCCCCCGTTGGTGATGGTGAAGGTGCCCCCCATGAGCTCCTCGGGCTTGAGCTTCTTGGTGCGGGCCCTTTCGGCAAAATCGGCGATCTGCCGCTCAATCTCGGCGAAGGAGAGGCGGTCGGCGTCGCGGATCACGGGGACCACCAGGCCCTCGCCTCCGCCCACGGCGATGCCGATGTCGTAGTAGCGGTGGTAGACGATGTGGTTGTCCCGGATCTCGGCGTTGAGCTCGGGGATCTCCTTGAGGGCCTGGACCACGGCCTTGACGAAGAAGCTCATGAAGCCGAGCTTGACCCCGTACTTCTTCTGGAAGGCCTCGCCGAACTCCTTCCTGAGGGCGATCACCGCCGACATGTCCGCCTCGTTGAAGGTGGTGAGCATGGCCGTGGTCTGGCGGACCATGAGGAGGCGCTCGGCGATCCGGCGGCGCAAGGGCGTCATGGGCACGGCCTCGCTCACCCGCCAGGGCTTGTCGGCGGGAGGCTGCGTGGGGGTGGAGGGCGGGGGCGCGGGGCGGGAGGGGGGAGGAGGCGGCGGGGCCTCCTGGGGCTTGGTGGGGGTCCTTTCCTCCAGGTGGCGCATCACGTCCTCCTTAAGGATCCGCCCGCCGAGGCCCGTCCCCTGAACCTCTGCCGGGGAGACGCCCTTTTCCTGCATGAGGCGCTCCGCGGCGGGCATGGCCAAAGGCTCCGGGGAGGGCTCCTTGGGGGCCTCGGCGGGCGCCTGGGCCTTGGGCGCGGCCTCCGCCCTCCCCTCCTCCAGGAGGGCGATGGCCTCCCCCACCCGGGCGGTCTCCCCGGTCTTCTTCAGGATCTGCTTCAGGGTCCCGGCGAAGGGGGCGGGGAGCTCCAAGGTGGCCTTGTCGGTGATGAGCTCCACCAAGGGCTCGTCCTGGGCGAAGCTCTCCCCTTCTCCCTTAAGCCAAGCGCCGATCTCCACTTCCACGATGCTTTCGCCCACGGAGGGCACCTTGAGTTCCTGCACGGCTACCTCCTTACTTGAACGCTTCCTCCAGAAGCTCCTCCTGCTCCAGCTTGTGGACCTTGGAGGAACCCACGGCGGGGCTCGGGGACTCGGGCCGGGCCACCACGGAGAAGGGGTGGCCGTAGATCTCGCCACAGAAGCGGGCGGAGAGGTACCACCAGGCCCCCTGGTTCACCGGCTCCTCCTGCACAAAGACCACGGGCACCTTCTTGGGGTAGGCGCCAAGGGCCTCCTGAAGCTCGGCCTCGGGGAAGGGGTAGAGGAGCTCCAGCCTCAGGATGGCCACGTCCTCCGCCTGAAGCTCCTTGCGCTTCTGCAGGAGGTCGTAGTAGACCTTGCCCGAGGTAAGGAGGACCTTCCGCGCCCCCTTGACCCTTTCGGGGATCACCTTCTGGAAGCGCCCTTCCGCGAGCTCCTCCAGGGCGGAGACCACCTCGGGGTGGCGGAGGAGGCTTTTGGGGGTCATGACGACCAGGGGCTTGCGGATCTTCCGCTTCACCTGGCGGCGGAGGAGGTGGAAGAACTGGGCGGGGGTGGTGGGGTAGGCCACCTGGAGGTTGTCCTTGGCGGCAAGCTGCAAGAAGCGCTCCAGCCTCGCCGAGGAGTGCTCGGGGCCTTGGCCTTCCAGCCCGTGGGGCAGGAGGAGGACGAGGCCCGAGAGGCGGTTCCACTTGACCTCGGCGCTGGCCAGGAACTGGTCAATGTAGACCTGGGCCACGTTGACGAAGTCCCCGAACTGGGCTTCCCAGAGGACGAGGCCCTCGGGGTAGTCCAGGCTGTAGCCGTACTCAAACCCCAAGACCCCGGCCTCGGAGAGGGGGGAGTTGTGGATCTCCACCTCCGCTTGCCCCTCGGCCAGGTGCTGCAAGGGAATGTAACGCTCCCCGGTGCGGTAGTCGTAGAGGGCGGCGTGGCGCTGGGTGAAGGTGCCCCGAAGGGCGTCCTGCCCCGTGAGGCGCACCCTGTGCCCTTCCACGGCCAAGGTGGCGAAGGCCAGGGCCTCGGCGGTGGCCCAGTCCACGGGCCGCTTCTCCTCGGCCATCTCCCGGCGGGCCTCGAGGAAACGCTTGAGCTTGGGGTGCACCTGGAAGCCCTCGGGGACCGAGCTAAGCCGCACCAGGAGGTTCTTCAGTCCCTCCTTGGGGAAGGCGGTGTCCGCCTCGGGCACCAGGTGGTCGGGCCCGCCCACGTAGCCCTGCCAGACCCCGCCCAGGGTGCTGTAGACCACGGGGGTGGCCTCGGCCTTCACCCGGGCGAACTCGCTTTCCAGCCGCTCCAGGTAGGCCTCCTGCCAGGCCTTAAGCTCCTCCTCGGAGACCAGGCCCTCGGCCTCAAGCCTCTCGGCGTAGACCCGCCAGGGCTCGGGCTTCTTGGCAATGAGGGCGTACATGTCCGGCTGGGTGAAGGTGGGCTCGTCCGTCTCGTTGTGTCCCCGGCGGCGGTAGCCCACGAGGTCAATGACCACGTCCTTGCCGTAGCGGCTCCGGTACTCCAGGGCGAGGGCGAGGACGAAGAGGAGCTCGTCCAGCGCCTCGGCGTTCACGTGGAAGATGGGCGCCCCCACCATCTTGGCGATGTCCGTGGGGTAGCGGCCGGAAGCGTACTCCGAGGGGAGGGTGGTGAAGCCCAGCTGGTTGTTGGCCACCACGTGGAGGGTGCCCCCCACCCGGTAGCCGGGAAGCTGGGAGAGGTTCAGGGTCTCCTGGACGATGCCCTCGCCGATGAAGGCCGCGTCCCCGTGCACCAAGACGGCGAGGCCCCGCTTCCTCTCCCGGTCGCCGAAGCGGTCCTGCTTGGCCCGGACCCTTCCCAGGGCCACGGGGTTCACGAACTCCAGGTGGCTCGGGTTGAAGTTGAGGGAGACGTGCACCGGGCCCCAGGGGGTCTCCACGTCCGTGGAGTGGCCCAGGTGGTACTTCACGTCCCCCACGTACCCCTCGGGGAAGAGCTCCTCAAACTCGCGGAAGATCACCTCAAAGGGCTTCTCCACCACGTGGGCCAGGACGTTGAGCCGGCCCCGGTGGGCCATGCCCAGCACCACCTCCCGCACCCCAAAGCGGGCCGCCTCCTGCACCGCCTCCTGGAGGAGGGGGATGAGGCTTTCCAGGCCCTCCACGCTGAAGGTCTTCGCCCCCAGGTACTTCCGCTGGAGGAAGGCCTCAAAGAGGCTCGCCTGGAGGAGGCTCCGCAAGACCCGCCGCCGCACCTCGGGCGCGGGCTTGGGCCAAGGGGCCTCAATCCGGGAAAGGAGCCACGCCCTTTCCTCGGGGTCCACGTGGGCCACCTCAAACCCCACGGGGCCCAGATAGGTGGCCTCCAGGCGCTCAAGGAGGGCCCCTAAGGTGGGCGCGCCGAAGAGGGGGGGAAGGGGCCTTTTGAGGTCCTCCAGGGAGAGGCCATGGGCCTCGAGGGAAAGCGCCTTGGGCCTCGGCCGCTCCCGGCCCAGGGGGTCTATGCGGGCCGCGAGGTGCCCGAGCTCCCGGTAGGCCTGGCGCAAAGCCTCCACCTTGAGGAGGAAGCCCAGGTCCAAGGCCTCGCCCGGGAGGGGGGCGGCCTGGCGTTCTCGTCGGCCGTCCTCCAGGTCCTCCAGGGTGAGGGCGGAGAAGTAGCGCCGCCAGTCCTCGGGGAGGGAAAGGGGATCCTCCAAGTAGGCCCGGTAAAGGGACTCTAGATAGCCTTGGCTTTCCAGCGTGAGCTCCATGGCGCCTCCGGGGGGTTACCCCCTACCTAAGCTACACCAAAAAGCGGTGTAGTGCGCCACGCCCCGTACAATGGGGGCATGGTCCTGAAGGAACGCCAAGACGGGGTTTTGGTCCTCACCCTGAACCGGCCCGAGAAGCTCAACGCCATCACCGGGGAGCTCCTAGACGCCCTTTACGCCGCCCTCAAGGAGGGGGAGGAGGACCGGGAGGTGCGCGCCCTCCTCCTCACGGGGGCGGGCCGGGCCTTCTCCGCCGGGCAGGACCTCACGGAGTTCGGCGACCGGAAGCCCGACTACGAGGCCCACCTGCGCCGCTACAACCGGGTGGTGGAGGCCTTGAGCGGCCTGGAGAAGCCCCTCGTGGTGGCGGTGAACGGGGTGGCGGCCGGGGCGGGGATGAGCCTCGCCCTCTGGGGGGATCTGCGCCTCGCCGCCGTGGGGGCGAGCTTCACCACCGCCTTCGTCAGGATCGGCCTGGTGCCGGACTCGGGGCTGAGCTTCCTCCTCCCCCGGCTCGTGGGCCTCGCCAAGGCCCAGGAGCTCCTCCTCCTCTCCCCGAGGCTCTCCGCCGAGGAGGCCCTGGCCCTGGGGCTCGTGCACCGGGTGGTGCCCGCGGAAAAGCTCATGGAGGAGGCCCTCTCCTTGGCCAAAGAGCTCGCCCAGGGCCCCACCCGGGCCTACGCCCTCACCAAGAAGCTCCTCCTGGAGACCTACCGCCTCTCCCTCACCGAGGCTTTGGCCCTCGAGGCCGTCCTCCAGGGCCAGGCCGGCCAGACCCAGGACCACGAGGAGGGGGTCCGGGCCTTTAGGGAGAAGCGGCCGCCCCGCTTCCAGGGCCGATGATCCGCTACCTCCGGGGCCTGGTCCTCAAGAAGGAGGCGGGCGGCTTCGTCCTTCTCGCCGGGGGGGTGGGGTTCTTCCTCCAGGCCCCCACGCCCTTCCTCCAGGCCCTGGAGGAAGGGAAGGAGGTGGGGGTCCACACCCACCTCCTCCTCAAGGAGGAGGGGCTGTCCCTCTACGGCTTCCCCGACGAGGAGAACCTCGCCCTCTTTGAACTCCTCCTCTCGGTGAGCGGCGTGGGGCCCAAGGTGGCCCTCGCCCTCCTCTCGGCCCTGCCCCCTAGGCTCCTCGCCCGGGCCCTCCTGGAGGGGGACGCGAGGCTCCTCACCTCGGCGAGCGGGGTGGGGAGAAGGCTCGCCGAAAGGATCGCCCTGGAGCTCAAGGGGAAGGTGCCCCCCCACCTCCTCGCCGGGGAGAAGGTGGAGAGCGAGGCCGCGGAGGAGGCGGTGATGGCCCTCGCCGCCTTGGGGTTCAAGGAGGCCCAGGCGCGGGCGGTGGTCCTGGACCTCCTGGCCCAAAACCCCAAGGCCCGGGCCCAGGACCTGATCAAGGAGGCCCTAAAGCGCCTCCGCTAGGAAGACCTCCCTCAGGTCCCCCACCCGGAGGTCGGGGGGGGCCTCCGGGTCCTCCGGCCGCAGGCCCCGGTCCACCCATACGGCCCGCACCCCCGCCAGGCGGGCCCCCCGGATGTCCTTCTGGGGGTTGTCCCCCACCATGGCCGCCTCCTCCGGGGCCACCCCGAAGGCGCAGAGGGCCATGCGGAAGAGCCTGGGGTCGGGCTTGCCGATCCCCACCTCCCCGGAGATGAGGACCAGGGAGAAGTGGTGGGCAAGCCCCGCCCCGACGAGCTTTTCCCGCTGGAGGTCGGGCACCCCGTTGGTGAGGAGGGCCAGGGCGAGCCCGCGGCGCCGGGCCTCCGCCAGGAAGGCCTCCGCCTCCGGGTACAGGGGGTAGCGGCGCCTCTCCCGGAAGAAGGCCTCGGCGAGCTCCCGCGCCCGTTCGGGGGGCCCCCCCGCCTCCTCCAAGGCCTCCCGGAAGACCCGCTCCCGGAAAGGTCCGGCCCAGGCGGCCAGGGCCTCGAGGCCCGGGGTGCTGTACCGGGCCCAGAGGGCCTCCAGGGCCGAGTGGCCGATGGCCTCGGCCCAAGGGTAGAAGGGGGCCTCACGGAAGAGGGCCTCGGCCCGCGCCTTGACCCGGGCGAAGAAGCCCTCCACCCCCGCCTTACGCCCCAGGTCCTCCAGGACCGCGCGGCTTACCGGAAGGTCCTGAAGGAGGGTGTCGTCCAGGTCCAGAAGGAGAAGCTTCACGCCTCCTCCCGCACCAGGACGGGGTTCCCCCCGGGGTCAAAGAGGAGGAGGTGGTCCCCCGCCTCCCGGAAGCCGAGGCCGTACTTGGCGAGGCGGAGCTTCTCGTGGGCCAGGTTGTCCACGAGGAAGACGAGCCGCCCCTCCTCCACCCGGAGTCGGGCGAAGCCCTGCCCCTCGGGCCTCGGGCGCTGGGGGCCCCGCGCCACGCCCCCTTCCCCCGGGCGCAGGAGGAGCAGGGGGCCCTCGAGGGGGGAAAGAAGGGCCTCCCGCTCGGGGAGGAGCTCCTCCAGGGCGAGCCCCAGGGCCTGGTAGAAGCTCACCCCCTGCCCCAGGTCCGGCACGTAGACCAAGAGGGTCTCGCTCATAGGCTCCTCAGAAACCGCCTCAGGTCCTCCTCGTCCGCCACCACGCGAAGAAGGCCCACGTCCTCCGGGGCGATCTCCCCGTGGGCCTTGAGGAGGCCGAGCCAGTAGGGGTCCACGGCCAGGGGGCGTCCCACACCCCGCCTCAGGTAGAGGAGGTTCCAGGCGAGGACGAGCTCCGCCAGGGTCCCCACCCCCCCGGGCAAGGCCAGGTACCCCGCCCCGAGGTCCAGGAGGCGGCCGATGCGCTGGGGAAGGGTGGCGGCGGGGAGCTCCAGGTCCACGAAGGGGTTAGGGCCCCTCCGCTCGGGAAAGAAGGCCGGGGCCGTGACCCCCACCACGAGGCCGCCCTTGGCCTTCACCCCCCTGGCCAGGGCCTCCATCCCCCCCTGGTACCCCCCGCAGGCGAGGCCAAACCCCTCCTCGGCCAGGACCTCCCCGTAGCGCACCCACCGGGCGTAAAGGGGGTCTTCCGGGGAGAGGCGGGAGGAGACGAAAACGGCGAGCAGGCGCATCTAGCGGCAGCGGACCACCAGCACCGGGACGGAGGTCCGGTGGAGGACCCCCTCGGTCACCGAGCCCAAAAGGAGCCTGTCCAGGCCTGTCCGCCCGTGGGTGCCCATGACGAGGAGGTCGTACTCCTTGGCCGCCTCCACGATGGTGGGGATGGGCACCCCCTCCTTCACCTCCCCCGTGGCCTCCACCCCCTTGGCGCGGGCGAGGTCCAAGGCCTTCTTGATGGCCTCCTCCCCCGCCTTCCTGAGGTCCTCCAAGAGCTCCATCCCGTAGGGCACGCTCTCCGGGGCGATCCAGATGGTCTGGGCCGGGTTTTCCAAGACGTAGAGGAAGTGGACCTTGGCCCCCAGGGTCTTGGCCAGGTCCAGGCCGTGCTCCAGGGCCTGGAGGCTGCACGGGCTCCCGTCGGTGGGCATCAGGATCTTCTGGTACATGGCTCCATCATACGGGCAGAGCGCGGGCGGCGCCAGCGGGTAGACTGGGAGGATGTGGATCTACGGGCGAAACCCGGTCCTCGAGGCCCTGCGGGCGGGCCGGGCCCGGCGCGTCCTCGTGGCGAGAGGGGTGGAGGGCTGGCTCCTGAAGGAGCTGGAAAAGCTCGGGGCGGCGTACACCCTGGTGCCCCGCATTGAGCTGGACACCCTCCTCCGCACCACCCACCACCAGGGGATCGCCGCCGAGGTGGAGGACCCCCCCTACGCCAGCCTGGAGGACGCCCTCCGCCTCGCCGCCTCCCGGAAGGAACCTCCCCTCCTCGTGGCCTTGGACGGCGTCACCGACCCCAGGAACTACGGGGCCATGATCCGGAGCGCCCTCGCCCTCGGGGCCCACGGGGTGGTCTCCGAGGAGCGCCGGGCCGCCCCCCTCTCTCCCCTCGCCCTGAAGGCGAGCGCGGGGGCCGCCCTGAAGCTCCCCGTGGTCAAGGTGAAAAACCTCCCCCGGACGCTGAAGGCCCTCAAGGAGGAGGGGCTTTGGGTCTACGGCCTGGACGTCCGCGGGGAGAAGGCCCCCTGGGAGCTGGACTACGCCCGGCCCCTGGTCCTGGTGGTGGGCTCCGAGGGGGAGGGGATGCGCCGGCTCGTGCGGGAGACCTGCGACGAGCTCTTCCGCATCCCCATCCGGGAGGAGGCGGAGTCCCTGAACGCCTCCGTGGCCCTGGGGATCGCCCTCTACCAGGCGAGGCTCGCCCGGGGTGTAGGATAGGGGCGTGGACTGGGTCAGGCTCCTCTCCCGCCTCGTCCAGGCGGAAAGCCTCCCCGGAGAAGAAGGGGAGGCGGCGGGGCTCCTCCTCGAGGCCCTGAAGGGGATGGGCCTCGAGGCCACCCTGGACGAGGCGGGGAACATAGAGGCCCTCCTCGGCGAGAAGGAGCCCGAGGTGGTCCTCACCGGGCACATGGACGTGGTGCCCGTGGGCGACCCCGCCCGCTGGCCCTACCCCCAGGGGGCCGTGGCCGAGGGGGCCCTTTGGGGCCGGGGGGCCGTGGACATGAAGGGAAGCCTGGTGGCCATGCTCCTCGCCCTGGAGACCCTGGCGCGGGGGGCCTTAAAAGGGCGGGTCCGCTTCCTCGCCGTGGTCCAGGAGGAGGTGGGGGGCCTCGGGAGCCGCTTCGCCGCGGAAAGGCTTTCCCCCCTGGCCTTCGTCCTGGGGGAGCCCTCCTCGGGGCGGCTCATGCGGGGGCACCGCGGGCGGGCGGAGGTGTGGGCCGACTTTGAGGGCAGGGAGACCCACGCCGCCCTCGCCGGGCCGGAAAACCCCCTCTTTGACCTAGGGGCCTACCTCCTCGCCCTCCAGGAGCTTCCCCTGCCTAAAGGGATCAAGCTCACCCCCACCCGGGTGGACACCCACCCCGGGGCCCGGAACCAGACCCCCGGGGTGGTGCGGCTCTACCTGGACGTGCGCTACGAGCCCGAGGCCGACCTGGACGGGCTCCTCGCCGCCTTGCGCACCCTGGGCCCGGCCTCGGTCTACCTGCCCGAGGAGGAGCGGGCCTCCGGGGAGGTGCGGATGACCCTCCCCGCCCTCTGGCCCCCCTACCGCCTCCCGGAGGACCACCCCCTGCTCCGCCGGGCCCTCCAGGCCCTGGGGCAGGAGGAGGCGGGGCTTTGGCCCTTCACCACCGACGCCCCCTACCTCGGGGCCAAGGCCCCCGTCCTGGGCCTGGGCCCGGGGGACCCCGCCTTGGCCCACACCCCCATGGAGCACGTCCCCTTGCGGGCCGTGGAGGAGGCGGCCCAGGCCTACGTGCGGCTGGTGGAGGCGCTATGGAACGCCGCTTGATCGCAGGGAAACCCTACCGCAGGCTTCTCGTGGCCCCGAGGCCCGTGGCCGAGGGGATGAAGGCCCGCCTCGAGGCCCGGGGCCTCCCCGTCTACCTGGAGACCCCCTTCCCCGGCCTGCCCGAGGCGGCCACGGGCACCTACATGGGGGACGTGGCCCTGTACGTGCCCGAGGAGGTCCTGGGCGAGGCCGAGGCCCTTTTGCGGGAGGACGTGCCGTGAAGGTGGTGGGCCTGGACCTGGGCGGCACCAAGATCGCCGCCGGCGTCTTTGACGGGAAAAAGCTCCTTTCCAAGGTGGTCGTTCCCACGCCCAAGGAGGGGGGGGAGCGGGTGGCCGAGGCCCTGGCCGAGGCCGCGGAGCGGGCGGAGAGGGAGGCGGGGGTCCGGGGGGAGGCCATCGGCCTGGGGACGCCCGGCCCCCTGGACTTCCGCCGCGGGGTGATCCGCTTCGCCCCCAACATCCCGGGAGTCCAGGACTTCCCCATCCGCCGGATCCTGGAGGAGGCCACGGGGAGGCCCGTCTTCCTGGAAAACGACGCCAACGCCGCCGCTTTGGCCGAGCACCACCTGGGGGCGGCCCAGGGAGAGGAGAGCTCCCTCTACCTCACCGTCTCCACGGGGATCGGGGGCGGGGTGGTCCTGGGGGGAAGGGTGCTCCGGGGGGAGCGGGGGCAGGGCGGGGAGCTCGGCCACCTGACCCTCCTCCCCGGGGGGCCCGCCTGCGGCTGCGGACTGGAGGGCTGCCTCGAGGCCCTGGCCGCAGGCCGCGCCCTGGAGCGGGACGCCACCTACGCCTTCCAGCGCCCCGTGGACACGCGGGAGCTTTTCCGCCTCTTCCGCGAGAAGGACCCCAAGGCGGAGCGCCTCGTCCTCCAGGCCGCCCGGTACGTGGGCATCGGCCTCGCCAGCCTGGTGAAGGCCTTTGACCCCGGGGTGGTGGTCCTGGGGGGCGGGGTGGCCCTGAACGCCCCCGAGGGGTACTGGGAGGCCCTCCTTGCGGCCTACCGCCACTACCTCCAGGGCTGGGAGGCCCCCCCCTTGCGGAAAGCCCGCCTGGGGGCCGAGGCCGGGCTTCTGGGCGCGGCCCTCACCGCCTACCTGGAGGTGAAGGATGGAAGCGGGTAAGGTCCTGGTCTACGCCGGAGCCTTCCTTCTCCTCCTCGGGCTCCTCCTCCTCTACTTCCCCAAGCTCTTCGCCTGGTTCGGCCACCTGCCCGGGGACATCCGCATTGAGCGGGAGGGCCTAAGGGTGTACATCCCCATCACCTCCGCCCTCCTCCTCTCCCTCCTCCTCACCCTCCTCCTCAACCTCTTCCGCCGCTAGCCGGTGGAAGGCGAGGGTGAAGGCCGCGACCACGGGGCCCCGAAGCCCGAGGGTAAGGGGCCCCCGCTTCACCAAAAGGGCGTAGCGGAACACGGGGGCCAGGTCCAAGACCCCCACCTCCCCTTGGTCCAGGGTGAGGAGGGGCCAGGGGGGGTCTTCCAAGCCCATGGCCCGCCCCTCCAGGCCGAGGACCCCCGCCTCCTCCAGGAAGAGCTCCAGCCGGGCCTCCGCACTGGGCTCCAGGAGGGCCGCCCGGTACTCCCCTGCCTCCTCCTCCAGGCCGAAGGCCTCCCCGGGAAGGAGGAGCGCCTCCTCCCCGAGCGCCCCAGGGGGCGCCAGGGAAGGCCGGGCCGGGGGAGGCGCCCCACCCAGGGCCTCCACCACCCGGGCCTCCAGGGCCGCCCGCTGCCCCGGGGGAAGCGCGGCCCGAAGGAGGCGCCGCTCCGCCTCACGGACAAAGCGCCAGCCGTTCCCGTAAGCCAGCCACCCCTTGCGCTCCAGCTCCTCCAGGTGGGGCTTCAGGCCCAAGGCCTCCAATACCGCCTCGGTGAAGACCCCTCCGTGGACGGAGGCCCGCTCCAGGGCCAGCCGGGCCTCCTGGGAGAGCCACCGCGTCCGGAGCCGGATCTGGGCCAGGACCCGGTGGGGAAGGCCGGGGGCGGCCAAAAGCTCCCGCATGTGCTCGGGCTCCCCCCCGGCCTCCAGGTAGACCCGGGCCGCCTCGGCGAAGGCAAGCCCTGCGAGGGGGCCCTGCGTGGCCTCGGGCCAGGAGAGGGGCTTTAGGGCCACCACCCGCATCCTCTCCGGGGGGTAGCGGGCCCGGAGGTGGAGAAAGGCCAGGGGCGGCTCCCCAGGGTCTAGGCCCAGGACGTAGAGGGTCCTCCGGTCGGAAAGGATCCGCTCCACCCCCGCCCCGTCCACCGCCTCCAGGTACCGCACCCCCCCAAGGCCCATCCCCTCGGCGAAGGGGAGGTCCAGGCGCGCTGCCAGGGCCCGGGCCAGGGCACGCCGCCCCGACCCCGCCGTGCCCAAAAGGACGAGAAGCCCCGGGGGCGAAAGCCCGCAAAGCGTCTCCAGCAAGGCCTCCCGGTCGGGCGGAGCAGGCTTGGGGGCGAAGCGCTTCTCCAAGACCCAGTCGCCCAGGCCCTCCACCGCCTCCAGCCCCTCCATCACCTCCCCTTCCCCCTGCCGCTCCAGGCGGATCCAGCCGGGCAGGGCCAAGGGGTCCTGGCCCGAGGGGAAGGCGGGGCGCCCCAGGGCCCGGGCCAGGCGGTGGAGCTCCACCCGCAGGTTCTGCCGGGCCTGGGCGTGGCCGTAAAGGAGGTCCGCGAGGAGGCCCCTCGGGGTGGGGCCCTCGAGGGCCAGGTAGTAGAGGAGCCCCAAAGCCCGGAGGGGCACCCGCACCGGCCGCCCCCGGTGGAGGAGGCGGGCGGGGCCGTAGAGGGGGAGGACGTAAAGGGGAGCGTTACCCGTGCGTGAACCGCCGTTACCGTTCAAGGGGTTGATTGTACCACAATGAGCCCTTCCCCTCCCTAAGGGGCTTTCCCCGGTAACCCCCGGGCAACGCCCCCCTTGGTACCTTGAGGCTGTCCTTCGGAAAAGGCGACTTTTCCCAAAGGGCATAAAGGAGGCAGTTTATGAGGAAAGAGCTGTTCGCAGTAGCCGCGCTTGGCCTGGTGCCCCTGGCCCTGGCCCAAGCGCCCACCGTCTCCCCCACCCAGGGGAACGGTCCCGACGCCTACGCCAAGGGGCAGGACCAGGCCGCGGTCAACCAGACCGTGGAGCTCATCCTCCCCAAGGCCTCGGCCCTGCACCTGGACGTGACCACCCTCACCTTTGACCTCACCGGGCTGGACGGGGAAGGCTGGCCCACCTCCGACCCTGACTTCATGGGGAAGATGGTCTGCGTCTACGGCCTCCAGGACCAGGACGTCAAGACCCAGCTTGGGGACAACTTCTACAACCAAGTGCAGACCCTGCCCTTGGGGACGAGCTACAGCACCGCCACCTGGCCGAACGTGACCATCAACGGCGGCGGCACCGTGACCGCCTACCCGCCCATCAAGCTGGACAAGGACGGGGAGCTCGTGCCGGGAAGCAAGAACTACTTCGTCTGCTACCGCACCTTCATCCTGCAGAAGTTCTCCAACGGCACCCAGTGGGACCTCACCGTGACCCGGAACGACCCCGAACAGGCCCAGGGGATCCAGCACCTCTACATCCAGGACAACCCCTGTGACACCTTCGGCGCGGCCACGGGCCTCTACGAGCTTCCCAACGGGGCCACCCTCCACCTCGTCCCCAGGAACCTCCAGGCCGGGCCCACGGGCTCCCGCTCCGGGAACAACCCCGAGCGCTGCGGCTACAAGAGCTGGCTGGACGACCTCGTGGTGGTAGCGGTCAAGGTCAACAGCGACCTCTGGGGCAAGAGCACCGCCAACCTCACCTACACCCTCGCCACCACCGCCTGGTAAACCCCTATCCGGGCCTGGCCCCTAGGGGCCAGGTCCACCCCCTTTTGGAGAGAGATGATTAGCCCAAGACGGATCCTCCCCTTCCTCCTTCCCCTGGCCCTCGGCGCCCTCGCCCAAAGCACCCTGGGCGTGGAGCCCCCGGTCCTCCTCAAAGAGGCCAGGCCCGGGGAAACCCTCACGCAGAACCTGGCGGTCTACAACGTGGGCACCCGGGAGGTGCGGGTACGGGCGAGCCTCGGGGACTGGACCTACGACCCCATGGGGAAGATCCAGTTCCTGCCCCCAGGGACCCTTAAGACGAGCGCCGCCTCCTGGACCGCCTTCGCCCCGGCCGAGTTCCTGCTCCAGGGCAAGGCCACAGGCACCCTCACCTACACGGTGACCGTGCCCGAGGACGCGGCCCCGGGGACCCACTGGGGGGTTCTCTTCCTGGAGTCCGAGGACCCCAACCCGCCCCCCGGCGTGCCCTTGGCCACCATGCGGGTGCGCATGGCCCATGTCTTCTACGTGAACGTGCCCCCCCTGGTCTCCTCGGGGCGCATCACGGGCATCGTTCCCAGCGCCCCCAAAGGGCCCCAGGACCCCTTCCGCTTCGCCCTGCAGTACCAGAACACCGGGAACGCCGCCCAGAAGCTCTCCGGGCGCTTTGAGGTCCGGGACGCTTCCGGGAAGAAGGTGGCGGAGGTGGCCGTGGAGGAGGTGGTGGTCCTGCCGGGCCAGGTGCGCCTCCTGCCCATCGCGCTGGTGGGCCCCCTTCCCACAGGGAGCTACACCGCCCTCGCCGTCCTCAACTACGGCGACCCCACCAAGGACGTGGCCGCGGACCTTCCCTTCACCCTGGAGGCTCCCCTGGCGGCGCCCCCGGCCCCACCCCCCGCCGAGGGGGAGAAAGAAGGTACCCCATGAGAGCCCTCCTCCTAAGCCTCGCCCTGGCCATGGCCCCGGCCCTGGCCCAGGCCACCTGGATCGTCCAGACCCTGATTCCGGAAGCCGTGGCCCTGCGCACCCCCACGACCCAGATCGTCTTTGAGCTGAAGGACTACCCCCCCAAGGCCTTTCCCGCCACCTACCCCGCGAGCAACCTGGAAGGGGGCGTCCTCCCCGTCCAGGTCTTCGCCAACACCCCGGGGGTGTGGAGCCTCCTCCTGCAAATCCCCGACCTCAAGGACCCAAGCGGGGCCCTCCTCCTGCCCGCCCGGCAGGTGCTTTACCGGGTCAACGGGGGGCTCTGGCTCAGGGCCGATGGCACCCCCCAGATCGTCTACACCCAGACCGGCCCCACCCCGGGCTGGCTGGAGATCCGGCTGGAGTTCGCCCTGGAGCTCCTCGGGCAGGAGCGGGCAGGAAGCTACGTGGTCCAGACGCTGGTCACGGCCTTGAGGCAGCCCTAACATGCGCCGCCTCCTCGCCCTCTTCCTCCTCCTGGGCCTAAGCCTGGCCCAGGTGCGCTTCCTGCCGGCGCCCGGCCTCGAGGGCGCCCCGGGGGCGTACCTGACCTTTAGCCTCCGGGTGGAGGGCGAGGGGGAGGCCCGCTTCCGCCTCGAGGCCCCCGCGGGCTGGCAGGTCCTCTCCCCGGAACGGGTGGCCCTCCTGGAGGGGAAGACGGCCACCCTGAGCTACACCCTGCGCGTCCCTTCCCTCCCCGCCGGGACGGAGGGGAAGGCGGTGGTGCGCGCCTTCCAAGGGGAGGAGGAAGTGGCGCGGACCGAGGTGGCCCTTCGCGTCCTTGCCCGGACCGAGATCGCCCTCGCCGCCCCGGCGAACCTCGAGGCCGAACCGGACGGTCCCTTTGACTTCCACGTCTACGTCACCAACCGCTCCAACCGCGCCGAGGAGATCCTTCTGGAGGCGGAGGCGGCCATGGCCCAGGTCCGCTTGGAGCCCGCAAGCCTCCGCCTCGCCCCCGGCGAGACCCAGGTGGTCCGGGTCCTGGTGCAGACCGAGGGGAGGCTTTCCACCGGCTACCGCTTCTACCTGAAGCTCCGGGCCACCCCCAAGGGCCAGGCGGCGGCCCGGAAGGAGGCCGGGGTCATCGTCCTCTTCCGGGACCCCCTGGCCGCCCGGGGCCAGGGGAAGGACCCCGAGCTCACCCTGGGCCTCGGCCTCGCCCTTAACCTCGGGGCCAGCCTGGAAAACGGCGTCCTCCAGGGAAGCCTCGGCTACCGGATCGCCCCGAGCCTCTCGGGGGCCCTCTCCGACCACGTGAGCGCCTCGGCCACGCCGTCCCCCTTGAGCGGCGACCTCCAGGACCCCCTAAGGCTTCCCCAAAGCCTCACCCTGAGCCTCAAAGGGGAGGGCTGGGAGGCCCGCGCCCAAGGGGGACGGGAGCGCTTCGGCCTCGCGGGGAGCTTTCGCCTGGAGCCCGTCCGCCTCTCGGCGGAGGGCAGCTACCAAGGGGCCGCCCTCTCCCTGCGGGCGAGCGCCGTGAGCCTGGACCCGGCGCTGGACCTCCAGGGAAGCCTCGGGACCCAGGTGGGGAACGCCGGGCGGCAGGAGGCCCTGAGCCTCCGCTACCGCAGGCCCCTGGAGGCCGGCCTCAGCCTGGGCCTCGGCGCCGACCTCACGGGCCAGCAGGGCGAGGGGTACGCCCTCACCCTCGGCCTCCAGCAAAGCCTCACCTGGCAGTCCCAGGCGCTGGAGCTGGTCCAAAGCTACGCGGGCCTGCCGTTCGCGGGCCTCCACACCCTGGGCCTCGCCGGCGGGACCCGGAGCCTCTACCCCCTCGGGCTTCGGGGGAGCACCAGCCTCGCCCTGGGGACGGACGGGCTTTGGCAGAACCGGCTCACCCTCTACTACCAGCCGGCGGCGGGGGCCTTCCTCCGCCTCACGGGAAGCTACCGGCAGCAAGGGGGAAGCCGGGGGTACGGCCTCGCCCCGGGCCTTAGCGTGAGCTTCGGCGAGCCCGGCCTTTACACCGGGAGCCTGGGGCTTGGCTACGGCCTGGAGCGGACCCTCGCCGGGGATTTCCCGGAAAGGGACCGCTACGAGGGGACCCTCTCCCTGCGGGCCGGGGCGTTCGGCCTCACGGGGAACCTCCGCTACGTCCACCAGGCCACCCCCCTCCTGGAGGGCAGCCTCACCCTCCAGCAGGCCCTGCCGGGGGGGAGCCTCGAGGGCCGCTACCAGGTGAAGCGGGGCACCGACCAGGACCTCACCCTCTACGGGGCAAGCTGGAACTGGATCTGGACGGGCGACCTGCAAAGCCGCCTCTTCTACGAGTACCGGGTGGAGGAGGCCACCACCCAGCGCCTGGGCCTCGCCCTCTACCGCCGGAACTTTCTGGAGCCGGGCCTCGCCCTCGGCGCCTCCTACACCCTGGCCTTCCAGGAGGGGGGCCTCCGCCACGGCTTTGGCCTCACCCTGGCCTACGCCCAGGCCCTTACCTTCACCACCCCCAAAGAGGTGGTGGACCTCTTCGGCGGGCGCAAAGGGGGCGAGGTGGTGGGGCAGGCCTTCCGCGACGCCAACCTCAACGCGCGCCTGGACCCCGGGGAGGCCCCCCTGGCGGGGCTTAGGGTCTGCATGGGAAGCGCCTGCGAAACCACGGACGCCGAGGGACGCTACCGCCTCCTGGCTCCGGCCGGAGAGGGCCAGCTCCGCTTCCCCAACCTCCCCGCCACCTTGGCCCTGGCGGGGGAGGAAACCCTTGAGGTCAGGCTCAACGCCCGCCAGGAAAAGCCCCTGCCCTTCGCCCCGGCCACGAGCCTCACGGTGGCCGTGGAGGACACGGGAACGGGGGCGGGGCTCGCCTACGCCGGGGTCTGCGCCCAAGGCCCCGTCACCCGGTGCACCCGGGCCGACGTGGACGGCAAAGCCGTCCTGGGCGGCCTCTTCGCCGGAAGCTACCGCATCTACCCCGACGCCCGCTTCCTGCCTGAGGGCTACCGGGAAGCCGAGGCCCGGGAGGTCCAGGTGGCCCTCACGGGCAACCCGGGACCGGTCCGCATCGCCGTCTCGCCTCCCAGGCGGGAAGTGGAGGTGACCTACACCGCCGGGCGCCTGAGCCTCGTGGCCGCCACCGACCCCTCCACACCCCTAAGCGGGGCCGAGGTGGAAGTGAAGGCCCTGGTGCAGGGGAAGGCCAAGGAGGTTTGGCTGGAGCTGCCCACGGGCCCCGTCCCCCTCCTTCCCCGGGAGGGCAACCTCTACGCCGCCCGCCTGCGCCTCTTCCTCCCCCCCGGCTTCCACACCCTCACGGTCTGGGCCCAAGGCGAAGAGGAAGCGGAGGCCCCCCTCTTCCTCCAGGTGGTGGCGGGCCCCCTCTACAGCCCCGAGGCCCTCGAGGGCCCCAAGGTGCGGCTCGCCCTGCGCTTCCGGGCCAAGGAGGTGGCCCTGCGCGGCGAAACCCGGTCCTTCGCCCTGAAGAGCGAGGACGGGTACACCTGGACCGGGGAGGTGGCCTTAAGCCCCGGCCGGCACACCCTTTGGGTGCTCGCCGACGGGGAGACGCTGGGCCCTGTGGACCTCAGCCTCCCCTCGGAAAGCGCGAGTCAGTGAGAAAGGAAGGGATTCGTATGCGGCATTGGTACGGCGTTCTTTTGGCGGTGGGGCTCCTGGCGGCCTGTTCCCAGAGCCCCCAAGGGGGGGTAACCCCTCAGGTGGCGGTGGGTCCCTCGGTGGAGGTGACCAAGACCGCGGTTCCCAAGTTCAAGCGCACCTACACCTGGACCATAGCCAAGCGGGTCACGGACCCCTCCAGCGGCACGCTCACCCTGGCCCCCGGGCAAAGCTACCTGGTGAAGTACGCGGTGGACCTGGTGGGCACCCCTAAGGACTCGGACTTCCGGGTGGAGGGCACGGTGACCATCAAGAACACGGGCAGCGTGGACGTGGTCCTGCAAGCGCCCACGGACACCCTCACCCCGGACGGGACCAGCGTGCCCCTGGCCTGCGGCGTGACCTTCCCCTACACCCTGCCCGCGGGGCAGAGCCTTGTCTGCGCCTACAGCCAGGCCCTGCCCGATGGCCGAAGCCGCACCAACACCGCCTCCGTGAGCTGGACGGGCGGAAGCCAAAGCGGCACCGCCTCGGGCCAGGCCAGCTTCGCCTTTACCAACCCCACCGAGGTGGTGGACGGAAGCGTCACCGTGGAAGACCCCTCGGCCACCTTGGCGAGCGCCATAAGCGGCATCACCCCCGAAGGCGTCATCTCCCAGACCTACTTCTTTGAGCGCCAGGTGCGCTTTGATGCCTGCGGGGAGTACGAGGTGCAAAACACCGCCACCTTCACCACGAACACCACCCAGACCCAAGGAAGCGCCTCGGCCACGGTGAAGGTAACCGTGCCCTGCCAGGGAGGCTGCACCCTCACGCAGGGCTACTGGAAGACCCACTCCCGCTACGGCCCCGCCCCTTACGACACCACCTGGGCCAAGGTGGGGGAGGACACCCCCTTCTACCTCTCCGGCCAGAGCTACTACCAGGTCCTCTGGACCTCTCCTTCCGGGGGCCAGGCCTACTACATCCTGGCCCACCAGTTCATCGCCGCCCAGTTGAACGTGCTGAACGGGGCCTCCACCACCCCCACCGTGGATGCGGCCTTGGCCTGGGCAGAGGGGTTCTTCCAAACCCACACCCCCACCTCCTTCGGCAAGACCCTGGCCCGGCAGGCCAAGGACCACGCCGCCACCCTGGACGCCTACAACAACGGCCTCGCTGGCCCCGTCCACTGCTCCGAGTAAGGCCTTTGCCCCGGGCGGGATGGAACCGCCCGGGGCTTTGAGGAGGACACGATGAGACAAGCCCTTTTTCTGAGTTTGCTGGCCCTTGCCGCCTGCGCGGCGCCCCAAGGGATCCGGACCACGGGGGACTTGCGCCTCCAGGCGGTCCAGCCCGACGTGATGGCGGGATGCGCCGTGCGGGCGGGGGACTGGATGGCGCTGAAAGGCAACACCTTCGGCACGCAAGCCGACTGGGACGAGGGACGAAGCTACGCCCTCTTCCCCCCCACGCCAGGCCTGCCCGCAGAGGAAGCGGAGATTACCCAGGAGCAAGGCCCCGCCACCCTCCTCCTCCGGGTGCCCGAGGGCGCGGAAAGCGGCGTTCTGCGCCTCCACGTGGAGGGCGTGGGCGAGGCGGAGATCCCCTTGCGGGTGGAAGGCGCCTCCCCGCAGATGGCGGTGCCGGGGTGCGAACCGCCGCCTCCCCCCACGCCTTGAACCCCGGCGGACCGCCTTATACCCTTAGGGGTATGGTGCGGGTCTACGGCGTCCTCGGCTGCGGCCCCTGCGAGATCGTGAAGATGTTCCTGGCGCAAAAGGGCGTCCCCTTTGAGTTCGTGAACGCCCGGGAAGACGAGGAGGCCCTGAAGAAGGTCACCGCCCTGGCGGGAAGCCCCACCGCCGGGGTGGTCCTAGAGTGGGACGGCAAGACTGAGGTGATCCGGGGGGTATCCCCCGCCACCCTCAACGCCTGGTACGCCCGCTACCGGGAGAAGGCCTCCTGAAGGGCCTTAAGGTGGTGGGCCTCGTGATAGGCCGCGGCCCTCACCCAGCCCAGGGCGTTGAGCTCGCCGAAAAAGGGGTGGGGAAAGGTGGCGGGGTGGTGAGGGTCGGCCTGGGCCGCCTCCTCCAGGAGGGCGGCCCGCGCCCGGGCCAGGAGGGCCAGCACCTCCTCCAGGCCCATCCCCCCCTGGGGGCGCACCCCCTCGGGGGCCTGGGGCTTCCCGTCCTTGTACTCCCCGGGCACCGCCTGCACCGGGGGCAGGGCCTCCCCCGCCCTCATGCGGCGGAGCCGCCTCAACACCCGGGCGGTGGAGGCCTCCACCAGGGCGATGTGCTCGGCCACCATCAGGGGGGTCCAGGCCCCTTCCCGCAAGGGGGTGGTGAGCCAGGTGGGGTCCGCCCCCTGGAGTAGGGCCAAGAGGGCCTTACGGCTTTCCCCCAAGCGGGCCAGGGCCTCCTCCCAGGACCCATAGGCTTCCAACTGGACCATGCCCCAGTATACCCACCGGGTATAATCCCCCCATGCTCACCCTGGACCTTTCGGGCAAGAAGGCCCTCGTGATGGGGGTCACCAACCAGCGGAGCCTGGGCTTTGCCATCGCGGCCAAGCTCAAGGAGGCGGGAGCGGAGGTGGCCTTAAGCTACCAGGCGGAAAGGCTCCGCCCGGAGGCGGAAAAGCTCGCCGAGGCCCTGGGGGGCGCCCTCCTCTTCCGGGCGGACGTGACCCAAGACGAGGAGCTGGACGCCCTCTTCGCCGGGGTGAAGGAGGCCTTCGGGGGGCTAGACTACCTGGTCCACGCCATCGCCTTCGCCCCCAGGGAGGCCATGGAGGGAAGGTACATTGACACGCGGCGCCAGGACTGGCTTTTGGCCCTCGAGGTCTCCGCCTACTCCCTGGTGGCCGCCGCCCGAAGGGCGGAGCCCCTCCTCCGGGAAGGAGGCGGGATCGTCACCCTCACCTACTACGCCAGCGAGAAGGTGGTGCCCAAGTACAACGTCATGGCCATCGCCAAGGCGGCCCTCGAGGCCAGCGTCCGCTACCTGGCCTATGAGCTCGGGCCCAAGGGGGTTAGGGTGAACGCCATCTCCGCGGGGCCCGTGCGCACCGTGGCGGCGAGGAGCATCCCCGGCTTCACCAAGATGTACGACCGGGTGGCCCAGACCGCCCCCCTCAGGCGGAACATCACCCAGGAGGAGGTGGGCAACCTCGGCCTCTTCCTCCTCTCCCCCCTGGCGAGCGGCATCACCGGGGAGGTGGTCTACGTGGACGCGGGCTACCACATCATGGGGATGGAGCTGGAAGGGTAGGCCACCCCCCTTTTTCCCACCGGGCCTCGGCTAGCATGGAGGGGATGAGGCGACCTACCCCCACGGTCTATGTGGGCCGCGTCCCCATAGGGGGCGCCCACCCCATCGCCGTGCAGTCCATGACCAACACCCCCACCGCCAATGTGGAGGCCACCGTGGCCCAGGTCCTGGCCCTCCACCGGGCGGGGAGCGAGATCGTCCGCCTCACGGTGAACGACGAGGAGGCCGCCCAGGCCGTCCCCGAGATCCGGCGCCGCCTCCAGGAGGCCGGGGTGGAGGTGCCCCTGGTGGGCGACTTCCACTTCAACGGGCACCTCCTCCTGCGCAAGTACCCCAAGATGGCCGAGGCCCTGGACAAGTTCCGCATCAACCCGGGCACCCTGGGGCGGGGGCGGCACAAGGACGAGCACTTCGCCGAGATGATCCGCATCGCCATGGACCTGGGGAAGCCCGTGAGGATCGGGGCCAACTGGGGAAGCCTAGACCCCGCCCTCCTCACCGAGCTCATGGACCGAAACGCCAGACGCCCCGAGCCCAAAAGCGCCCACGAGGTGGTGCTGGAGGCCCTGGTGGAAAGCGTGGTGCGGGCCTACGAGGCGGCTTTGGAAATGGGCCTGGGGGAGGACAAGATCGTCCTTTCCGCCAAGGTGTCCAAGGCGCCGGATCTGGTCTTTGTCTACCGGGAGCTCGCCCGGCGCACCCAGGCCCCCCTGCACCTGGGCCTCACCGAGGCGGGCATGGGGGTGAAGGGCATCGTGGCCTCGGCCGCCGCCTTAGCCCCTCTCCTCCTGGAGGGCATCGGGGACACCATCCGCGTCTCCCTTACCCCGGCCCCGGGCGAGCCCCGCACCAAGGAGGTGGAGGTGGCCCAGGAGATCCTCCAGGCCCTGGGGCTTCGCGCCTTCGCCCCCGAGGTGACGAGCTGCCCCGGGTGCGGCCGCACCACCAGCACCTTCTTCCAGGAGCTTGCCGAGGAGGTCTCCCGCCGCCTCAAGGAAAGGCTTCCCGAGTGGCGGGCCCGCTACCCCGGGGTGGAGGAGCTCAAGGTGGCGGTGATGGGCTGCGTGGTGAACGGCCCCGGGGAGAGCAAGCACGCCCACATCGGCATCTCCCTCCCGGGGGCGGGGGAGGAGCCCAAGGCCCCGGTCTACGCCGACGGCAAGCTCCTCACCATCCTCAAGGGGGAGGGAATCGCCGAGGAGTTCCTTAGGCTCGTGGAGGACTACGTCAAGACGCGCTTCGCCCCCAAGGCCTGATGGACCCCTTCCGCTTCCAGGTGGAGGCCCGCGCGGGAAGGGCCCGCGCAGGAAGGCTTTCCACCCCCCACGGGGCGGTGGAGACCCCCCTCTTCATGCCCGTGGGCACGGCGGGCTCGGTGAAGGGCCTCATGCCCAAGGACCTCGAGGCCATCGGAAGCCAGGTCCTCCTCGCCAACACCTACCACCTCCTCCTCCGCCCGGGCCCCGAAAGGGTGAGGGCCCTCGGGGGGCTTCACGGCTTCGCGGGGTGGAAAGGCCCTTGGCTTACGGACTCCGGGGGCTTCCAGGTGATGAGCCTCGGACACATGCGCCGCATTGACGAGGAGGGGGTGGTCTTCCAAAGCCACCTGGACGGGCGGCTCATCAAGCTCACCCCGGAAAGGAGCATCGCCGTGCAGGAGGCTTTGGGGGCCGACCTCATCATGGCCTTTGACGAGTGCCCCCCCTACCCCTCCCCCCGGGAGTACCTCGAGGCCTCCCTGGAGCGCACCCTCCGCTGGCTGGAGCGGAGCCTCAAGGCCAAGACCCGGCCCGACCAGGCCCTCTTCGGCATCGCCCAGGGGGGGACGGACCCCGAGCTCAGGCGCCGCTCCACCCTGGAGACGATCCGGTTTGACCTCCCGGGCTACGCCATCGGGGGCCTGGCCGTGGGGGAGCCCAAGGAGGCCATGTTCGCCATGGTGGAGCTCTCCACCCGCCTCCTCCCCGAGGACCGCCCCCGCTACCTCATGGGGGTCGGCCACCCCGAGGACCTGGTGGCGGCCATGGGGCTTGGGGTGGACCTCTTTGACTGCGTCTACCCCACCCGCACAGGCCGCTTCGGGAGCGCCTTGGTGCCAGAGGGGCGGCTCAACCTGAAAAACGCCCGCTTCCTCGAGGACAGGCGCCCCTTGGAGGAGGGATGCGACTGCTACACCTGCCAGACCTTTAGCCGCGCCTACCTCGCCCACCTGGTGCGGGCCGGGGAGATGCTCGGGGGGATCCTCCTCTCCCTCCACAACCTGCGCCACCTCCACCGCCTCACCGAGGCCGCCCGGCAGGCCATCCGCGAGGGGCGTTACGGGGACTTCGCCCGGGAGTTCGCCGGGAGGCGCTTCGGCCGGGAGGTGCCCCCCTGGTTCCGCGAGGCCCTGGCCGCCGGGGGCCACTGGTAACACCACCCCATGCCGGCCTGCGCCGGCATGGGGGCCCCGGCAAAAGGCGCCTGGTGGACCGAAGAGGGGATAAAATCTCCCCGGTATGACGCCAAGGCATCTTATCCTGGGCCTCCAGCACACGGTGGCCATGTTCGGGGCCACCGTCTTGGTCCCCCTCCTCACCGGCCTCAACCCGGCCGTGGCCCTCTTCACCGCCGGGGTGGGCACCCTGGTTTTCCACCTGGTCACGGGGCGGATGGTCCCCGTCTTCCTGGGCTCCAGCTTCGCCTTCATCGCCCCCATCCTGGCGGCCAAGGAGGCGGGCTTCTCCCTAGCCGCCATCGGGGGCGGGATCGCGGCCGCGGGGCTCGTCTACGTCCTCTTCGCCCTCCTCGTCCTCCTCATCGGCTCCGAACGGGTCCGCCAGGTCTTCCCCCCCGTGGTCACGGGCCCCGTGATCGTGGTCATCGGCCTCACCCTGGCCCCGGTGGCGGTGGAGATGGCGAGCAAGGACTGGCTCCTCGCCGTCTTCACCTTCTTGGGGGCCGTGGCGAGCGCCGTCTTCTTCCGCGGCCTCTTCCAGATGGTCCCGGTGCTCGTGGGGGTGGGGGCGGGCTACCTCCTCGCCCTCCTCCTCGGCCGGGTGGACCTCTCCCCCGTGCGGGAGGCCCCCTGGTTCGCCCTCCCCGCCTTCACCCCGGCCACCCTGGAGTGGGGGGCGGTCCTCCTCATCGCCCCCGTGGCCCTCGTCACGGTGATGGAGCACATCGGGGACATCCTCACCAACGGCCGGGTGGTGGGGAAGGACTTCTTCGTCAAGCCCGGCCTCCACCGCACCCTCCTCGGGGACGGGCTCGCCACGAGCCTCGCCGGGCTTTTAGGCGGCCCCGCCAACACCACCTACTCCGAAAACACCGGGGTCCTGGCGGTGACCCGGGTGTACGACCCCTTGGTCCTCCGCATCGCCGCGGGCTTCGCCATCCTCCTCGCCTTCATCCCCAAGCTCTCCGCCCTCCTCCAGACCCTGCCCCAGGGGGTGCTGGGGGGGATCTCCATGCTCCTCTTCGGGATGATCGCCTCCATCGGCATCCGCACCCTGGCGGAAGCGGAGATTGACTTCACCCAAAGCCGCAACCTCATCGTGGTCTCGGCCATCCTCGTCCTGGGCCTGGGCGGGGCCGTGGCCAACCTGGGGACGGTCCAGGTGGCCGGGGCGGCGGTGCCCCTCAAGGTGAGCGGCATGGCCCTGGCCGCCCTGGTGGGGGTGGTCCTCAACCTCCTCCTGCCCCCCAGGCTGGAGCCCCGAACCCTCCTGGAGGAGGAGGAGCGGCTCCCCTGAGGCCACCCCGTGCGGGCCCAAGCCCGCATGGGAGCCCCGGCAAAAGGGAGCTTCTTTCGGGCCAGCCGAGCCAAGGGAAGGAGAAAGAACGGGAGGACCCTAAAAGGGCCTCCCACGTTGCGAAACCCACGCCCGGGCGCTCAGCCCTCGCGGTAGAAGCGGCTTCCCTTGTAGTAGTCCTCGAGGACCACCTTGAGAAAGGCGGCCGCGGGGACGGCGAGGAGGGCCCCCCAGAGGCCGAAGAGGGTGCCCCCCGTAAGGATGGCGGCGATGGCCGTGACGGGGTGAAGGCGGGTGGCCCGCCCCACGATGAGGGGCCCGAGGACGTGGGCCTCCAGCTGGTTCGCCGCCACCATGACCAAAAGGGCCAAGGCCGCCTTCCCCAGCCCCCCGGTGGCGGCGAGGAGCAGGGCCGGCACCCCCGAGACCACCACCCCCACGAAGGGGATGAGGTTGAAGACCCCGGCCAAAAACCCCAGGCTCGCCGCGAGAGGCACCCCCACGAGCCAGAAGCCGAGCCCCACGAGAAACCCCACGCAAAGGGCCACCAGAAGCTGTCCCCGCACGTAGCCGCCCACGCTGGCGTTGAGCTTGGCGGCGAGGTCTTGGGCCAGGGGCTGGTAGGGCTCGGGGAAGACGGCGAGGGCCGCCCGGCCCAGGCGGGGAAGGTCGTAAAGGAAGTAGACGGAGAGGATCAAGGCGGTGAAGAGCTGGAAAACCCCGCCGAGGAGGGAGGTGAAAAACCCGAGGAGGCTTCCCCCCTGGGCCAGAAGCCCCTGGAGCCAGCGGACGAGGGCCTCCAGAAAGCCCTGGAGGAGGCCCCGGAGGTTCCGGGTGAGCTCCTCCAGAACGGGCCTCAGGCTTTCGGGGATGGGCACGGCCTGGGCCCGGTCGGGTAGGGCCACGAGCCAGGCCAAAAGGGGGTCCAGAAGCCGGGGCAGGTCCCGGGCCAGGCGGGAGAGCTCCACCACCGTCTGGGCGGCGAGGAAGGAGGCCAGGGCGAGGAAAAGCCCGAGGAGCAGGTAGACGAGGACCACCCCGACCGCCCGCGGCAGGCGGCGCCTTTCCAGGGCCTGAACCAGGGGGTGGACGAGGTAGGCGAAGGCGAAGGCGGTGAGGAGCACGGAAAGGGCGGGCCAGGCCCGCGCCACCAAAAGGAAGAGGCCGTAGAAGAGGAGGAGGTAAGCGGCGACCCGCACGTACGGGTTCTCCCAGACCTTGAGGAAGGCCTCGCGCATGGCCCATTCTTATACCAGACCCGGGGGGCTTGTGCTATAGGGATGGTGGGTATTACCCTGGGTGGGGTACAGCGGGGGTAAGGGACAAATGTACCCACCCACGCGGAGGGTCCCTGTGGCAGAATGGGAGCCGCTGACGGGAGCGTAGGGATGAAGACCCCTGCTTGGTCCAGACTCGCCGGCTACGCCTGGGGCGTCCTCCTCTGGAACGTCCTCGTGGCCCTCTTCGGGGCCTACGTGCGGGCCACGGGCTCGGGGGCGGGGTGCGGGGCCCACTGGCCCACCTGCAACGGGGAGGTGATCCCCCGCGCGCCCCAGGTGGAGACCCTCATTGAGTTCACCCACCGGGCCACCTCGGGCCTGGCCTTCCTCTCCGTTCTTTTCCTCTTTCTCTGGGTTTGGCGCGCCTTTCCCAAGGGGCACCCGGCCCGGCTTGGGGCGGGGCTATCCCTCTTCTTCATGATCACGGAGAGCCTGGTGGGGGCCTCCTTGGTCCTCTTCGGCTGGGTGGCCGATAACGTGAGCCCGGAAAGGGCCGTGGTCCAGATGGTCCACCTGGCCAACACCTACTTCCTCCTCGCCGCCTTGGCCCTCACCGCCTGGTGGGCCTCCGGGGGAGGCCCCTTGCGCCTTCGGGGACAGGGGGCTGTGGGACTCGCCCTCTTCCTTGGGCTTCTCGCCCTCCTCTTCCTGGGGATGAGCGGGGCGGTCACCGCCTTGGGAGACCTCCTCTTCCCCGTGGGGAGCACCCTCGAGGCCCTGGAGCGCTCCCTGACCCCGGGCGAGCACTTCCTGGTACGCCTCAGGGTCCTCCACCCCCTGATCGCCGTGAGCGTGGGGCTTTACGTGGTCTTCGCCGGTTTTCTGGTGGCCCACCTGAGGCCTTCCCCCCTCGCCCAGGGGCTTGCCCGTGGGCTCGCCTACCTCTATGGGGTGCAACTCCTGGCGGGCTTGGTCAACGTCTGGCTCAAGGCCCCGGTTTGGATGCAAATCCTCCACCTCCTCCTGGCCTACGCCGTCTGGCTCCTCTTCGTCTTCCTCGCCACCTCCGCCCTGGAACGGGGCGCGAAGCGGGTGGAGCTCGGCGAGGGCGGCGAGGCGGTCCACCGGGGCACGGGCGGGGCCACCTGGCGGGACTACCTCGCCCTCACCAAGCCCCGGGTGATCAGCCTTCTCCTCTTCACCGCCCTCTTCGGCGCCCTCATCGCCGCCAAGGGCTGGCCCGGCCTCGGGGTCTTTCTCGCCGTGGCCCTGGGAGGGTACATGATGGCCGGGGCGGCCAACGCCATCAACATGGTGGTGGACCGGGACATTGACGCCCGCATGAAGCGGACCGCCAAGCGGCCCACCGTGACCCAGCGGGTCTCCAGCCGGGACGCCCTCCTCTTCGCCTTCGCCCTCGCCGTCTTGGGGTTCGCCGTCCTCTGGTGGGGGGCGAACCTCCTCGCCGCCACCCTCGCCCTCATGGGCCTCATCTGGTACGTGCTGGTCTACACCCTCTACCTCAAGCGGCGCACCTGGCACAACATCGTCATCGGCGGGGCCGCTGGGGCCTTCCCGCCCCTCGTGGGCTGGGCCGCGGTCACCGGGGAGCTCAGCCTCTTCGCCTGGTACCTCTTCGCCCTCATCTTCTTCTGGACCCCGGTGCACTTCTGGGCCCTGGCCCTCATGATCCAGGACGACTACCGGGCGGTGGGGGTGCCCATGCTCCCCGTGGTCCTGGGGGAACGGGTGACGGTGATGCAGATCGCCCTTTATGCGGTCCTGACCGCCCTGATCTCCCTCATGCCCCTGCTTTTGGGCGAGCTCGGCCTTCTCTACCTCCTCCTGAGCCTTGCCCTTAACGCCTTGCTTATTCTTAAGAGCCTGGCCCTCTACCGCCGGCCCGAGCGGAGGACCGCGGTTTCCCTGTATAAATACTCCATGCTCTACCTGGCCCTGCTCTTCGTGGCCATGGCGGTGGACCGGGTGCTTTAGGGAGGGAGGAATGCGGAGAGCCTTAGCGGTGTTTGGTTTGGTCGGCATGGCCCTGGCCCAGGAAGCCCACCGGGTGGCCATCACCCACCCAGGAGGCTCCTACAACCAGGAGGTGGCCTTCCTCTGGCCCTGGGTCTACTTCTTCTCCTTCCTGATCTTCCTGGTGGTGGCCGGGTCCTTGGCGTACGTCACCTGGAAGTTCCGGGCAAGGCCTGAGGACCAGGAGGAACCTCCCCAGATCCACGGGAACGACCGCCTCGAGGTGGTCTGGACCCTGATCCCCCTGGCCATCGTCCTCGTCCTCTTCGGGCTCACGGCCAAGGCCCTCATCCAGGTGAACCGCCCCATCCCCGGGGCCCTCAAGGTGGAGGTCACGGGCTACCAGTTCTGGTGGGACTTCCACTACCCTGAGCTTGGCCTCAGGAACTCCAACGAGCTCGTCCTTCCCGCCGGGGTGCCCGTGGAGCTGGAGATCACCTCCAAGGACGTGATCCACTCCTTCTGGGTGCCGGGGCTCGCCGGCAAGCGGGACGCCATACCGGGACAAACGACCCGGATCTCCTTTGAAGCCAAGGAGCCTGGCCTCTACTACGGCTTCTGTGCCGAGCTCTGCGGGGCAAGCCACGCCCGGATGCTCTTCCGCGTGGTGGTCCTTCCCAAAGAGGAGTTTGACCGCTTCGTGGAGCAGGCCAAGGCCTCCCCGGCCCCCGTGGCCGACGAAAGAGGCCAGCAGGTCTTCCAGCAGAACTGCGCTGCCTGCCACGGCGTGGCCCGGAGCATGCCCCCTGGGGTCATCGGGCCCGATCTTGGGCTTTTGGGCAACCGCACGAGCCTGGGGGCGGGCATCGTGGAGAACACCCCGGAAAACCTCAAGGCCTGGATCCGCGACCCCGCGGGGATGAAGCCCGGGGTGCAGATGCCCGGCTTCCCTCAGCTTTCCGAGGAGGACCTGGACGCTCTGGCGCGCTACCTGGAGGGGCTCAAGGTGGAGGGGTTTGACTTCGGGGCCCTGCCCAAGTTCTAAGGGAGGTGCAAGATGGCGATCACGGCAAAGCCGAAAGCGGGCGTTTGGGCGGTCCTTTGGGACCTGCTCACCACGGTGGACCACAAGAAGATCGGGCTCATGTACACGGCCACGGCCTTCTTCGCCTTCGCCCTGGCGGGGGTCTTCTCCCTCCTCATCCGCACCCAGCTGGCCGTGCCCAACAACCAGTTCCTCACCGGGGAGCAGTACAACCAGATCCTCACCCTGCACGGGGCCATCATGCTCTTCTTCTTCATCATCCAGGCCGGGCTCACCGGCTTCGGCAACTTCGTGGTGCCCCTGATGCTGGGGGCGCGGGACGTGGCCCTACCCCGGGTGAACGCCTTTAGCTACTGGGCCTTCCTGGGGGCCATGATCCTCGCCCTCATGAGCTACTTCTTCCCCGGCGGGGCCCCTAGCGTAGGCTGGACCTTCTACTACCCCTTCTCCGCCCAGTCGGGAAGCGGGGTGGACTTCTACCTGGCGGCCATCCTCCTTCTGGGCTTCTCCAGCCTCCTTGGTAACGCCAACTTCGTGGCCACCATCTACAACCTCCGGGCCCAGGGGATGAGCCTCTGGAAGATGCCCATCTACGTCTGGAGCGTCTTCGCCGCCAGCGTCCTCAACCTCTTCTCCCTGGCGGGGCTCACCGCAGCCACGCTCCTCGTCCTCTTGGACCGCAAGATCGGCCTCACCTGGTTCAACCCCGACATCGGGGGTGACCCCATTCTCTTCCAGCAGTTCTTCTGGTTCTACTCCCACCCCACGGTCTACGTGATGCTCCTCCCCTACCTCGGCATCCTCGCCGAGGTGGCCTCCACCTTCGCCCGCAAGCCCCTTTTCGGCTACAAGCAGATGGTCTGGGCCCAGATGGGGATCGTGGTCCTGGGGACCATGGTCTGGGCCCACCACATGTTCACCGTGGGCGAGTCCACCCTCTTCCAGATCGCCTTCGCCTTCTTCACCGCCCTCATCGCCGTGCCCACGGGGGTCAAGCTCTTCAACATCATCGGCACCCTCTGGGGCGGGAAGCTGCAGATGAAGACCCCCCTCTACTGGGTCCTGGGCTTCATCTTCAACTTCCTCCTGGGGGGCATCACCGGGGTCATGCTCTCCATGACCGCATTGGACTACCACTTCCACGACTCCTACTTCGTGGTGGCCCACTTCCACAACGTCCTCATGGCGGGGAGCGCCTTCGGGGCCTTTGCCGGGCTTTACTACTGGTGGCCTAAGATGACGGGCCGCATGTACGACGAGCGGCTCGGCAAGCTCCACTTCTGGCTCTTCCTCGTGGGCTACCTGGTCACCTTCCTTCCCCAGTACGCCCTGGGCTACCTGGGCATGCCCCGGCGCTACTACACCTACAACGCCGACATCGCCGGCTGGCCCGAGCTCAACTTCATTTCCACCGTCGGGGCCTTCATCCTGGGCCTGGGCGGGATCGTTTGGGTTTACAACATGCTGAAAAGCCTCCGCTCCGGTCCCAAGGCCCCCGAGAACCCCTGGGGTGGCTACACCCTGGAGTGGCTCACCGCCTCGCCTCCCAAGGCCCACAACTTTGACGTGAAGCTTCCCACCGAGTTCCCCTCCGAAAGGCCCCTTTACGACTGGAAGAAGAAGGGGGTAGAGCTCAAGCCCGAGGACCCGAGCCACATCCACCTGCCCAACAGCTCCTTCTGGCCCTTCTACTCGGCGGCCACCCTCTTCGCCTTCTTCGTGGCGGTGGCGGCCCTCCCCGTGCCCAACGTCTGGATGTGGGTCTTCCTCGCCCTCTTCGCCTACGGCCTGGTGCGCTGGGCCCTGGAGGACGAGTACAGCCACCCGGTGGAGCACCACACCCTTTCGGGTAAGTCCAACGCCTGGATGGGGATGGCCTGGTTCATGGTTTCGGAGGTGGGCCTCTTCGCCATCCTCATCGCCGGCTACCTCTACCTCAGGCTTTCCGGGGCGGCGGTGCCCCCTGAGGAAAGGCCTGCCCTTTGGCTTGCCCTCCTCAACACCTTCCTCCTGGTGAGCTCCTCCTTCACCGTGCACTTCGCCCACCACGACCTCAGGCGGGGCCGGTTCAACCCCTTCCGCTTCGGGCTTCTCATCACCATCATCCTGGGCGTTCTCTTCTTCCTGGTGCAGTCCTGGGAGTTCTACCAGTTCCACAGCCACTCCAGCTGGCAGGAGAACCTTTGGACGGCGGCCTTCTTCACCATCGTGGGCCTCCACGGCCTGCACGTGGTGATCGGGGGCTTCGGCCTGATCCTCGCTTACCTCCAGGCCCTAAGGGGCAAGATCACCCTCCATAACCACGGCACCCTCGAGGCCGCCAGCATGTACTGGCACCTGGTGGACGCCGTCTGGCTGGTCATCGTCACCATCTTCTACATCTGGTAGCCAAGAAGGCCGCAAAGCCCCCCGCCTAGGCGGGGGGCTTTGCTATGAAAAGGGAAGGGATGCGGCTTTTGGTGGTGGACTTTGACTACTTCTTCCCCGTGCCCCAAGACGCCAAGGACCCCCTGGCCCCCCTCTTCGCCTGGGCCCACTTTGAGACCCCCTACTATCTCCTCGAGGCCTGGGAGGAGCGGGCCTTGGCCTTCCTCCTCCGGGGGCTTTCCCTGCCCGAGGCCCGGGGTTGGGAGGGGTTTTGGGGGCGCTTCGCCTTCGCGCGGGAAGCGGTGCTCTACTACGCCGAAAGCAACGCCCTCGCCTTCCACCCCGAGGTGCGCCGGGGCGTGGAAGAGGTGGTCCTCTTTGACGCCCACCACGACGCGGGCTACCGCCCCTTGGGGGAGGAGCCCGCCTGCGACGACTGGATGGTCTTCTACCACCGCCTGGGGGCGAGGCTTCGGGTCTACTACCCCCCTTGGCGGGACCCCTCCTTGGAGCCCGAGCCCCAGGTCCCGGTGGCGCGGGCGCTGGACCCCGGGGGGCGGGTGGAAGGGGTCTTTCACCGGGTTTTCCTCTGCCGGAGTGGGGCTTGGGTCCCTCCCTGGGCCGACGGGGACTTCTTCGCCTTCTTAGGGAAAGCGCCCTTGCCTAAGGTGGCCCTCGAGGCCCTCCCTCCCAGGCCCTTTTCCCTGGAGGCCCTGAAGCGGCGGGTGGCCCTCGAGGGGTTCGGCCTGCGCTTCATGGAGCGCCTGAAAGGCAGGGCCGGCTAAGCGGTGGACAACCCTCTCCCCTTGGCCTATAATCACAAAGGCTATTGGGCCGTTAGCTCAGCTGGCAGAGCAACCGACTTTTAATCGGTAGGTCGCAGGTTCGAATCCTGCACGGCCCACCAAGCCAAGGCCCCATCGTCTAGCGGTTAGGACGCGGCCCTCTCAAGGCCGAAACGGGGGTTCGATTCCCCCTGGGGTCACCACGGGCGGCTAGCTCAGCTGGCCAGAGCACTCGCCTTACAAGCGAGGGGTCAGAGGTTCAAGTCCTCTGCCGCCCACCAGCATCAGAACACAAAGCTTCCCCCCACACTACCGTGGGGGGAAGTCCTTTAGGGGGCTTATTTGGGGGCTTATGGGGTCAAGCCTGGGGGTTTGTTCTGGGACTCCCTAGAAGCTCACTAAGGTTGAGCACCCACCCCCGGCGCTCCTCCTCCAACAGGTGGCGGTAAATCCCCAGGGTGATGGTGGGGCTGGCGTGGCCCAGCCGCTCACTCACCACCTCCAGGGGCACGCCCCGGGAGAGGGCCAGGGTGGCCCAGGTGTGGCGAAGGTCGTGCACCCTCACCCGCCCCAGGCCCGCCCTTTCATGCCCCAAGTCTACTCCGGCCCCATGCGGTATCCTACGGGTATGCGCGCCCTCAAGGTGCGGGCCCTATGGGACGGGGAAGCCGGGGTGTGGGTGGCGGAAAGCCAGGACGTGCCCGGCCTCGCTACGGAAGCTTCCACCCTGGAGGAGCTTCTGGCTAAGCTCGCGGTGATGGTGCCGGAGCTTCTTGAGGAGAACGGGGTGGCCGTGGAGCCCCCGGTGGAGCTTCACCTCGAGGCCACCCGGCCCCTGGCCCTCTCCTAATGGCCGATTACGCCCCTGAGGTCAAGCGCCTCCTCCGGGAGGCAGGATGCTACCTCGTGCGTCAGGGCAAGGGGGACCACGAAATCTGGTACAGCCCCATCACGGGGCGCAAGTTCGTGGTGGATGGTAAAATAAAGTCCCGCCACACGGCTAACGGAGTCTTGAAGCAGGCCGGTTTGCCGAAGCGGTTTTAGATGTTTCATGCAAAAACTCCAGTAAGTGGGGGGCTTATTGGGGGGCTTATGGGGCCGGAAGCACCCGTATTTAGTTGTTCTTTCCAAGAAATGCCATCGGAGAAAAGCCCTTCTGCAAGGGCTTTCCCGTAAGATGCCGGTCGTTCCGTCCCCGCCTTACAAGCGAGGGGTCAGAGGTTCAAGTCCTCTGCCGCCCACCAGGCGGGGCGGGCCCTTTGGGCCCGCCCTTTCTTTCCCCGCCCCGGGACCCCACCCTTTCTCCCTGCATTCTTCGCTCGGCTAGCCCCTTGAGAACCCTTTACCGGGGCCCCCATGCTGGCGCAAGCCGGCATGGGGTGGGATCACACCTCCGGAAGCCGCCGGACCGCCCAGAGGCCCAGGACGGCCAGGCCCGCGGAAAGGAGGAAGAGCGCCTGGTAGCCCCAAGCCCCCACCACCCACCCTCCGAGGACCGGGGAGAAGGCGAAGAGGCCCAGGAAGCTGTTGGCGAGGCCCACGGTGGCGGTCCGCTCCTCGGGCGGGGCCAGGTTGAGGAGGTAGGTGTTGCCGGCGATGCCCAAGGCGGCAAGGTAGGCCCCCTGCAGGAAGAAGACCAAGGCGAAGGCCCCGGGGGGAAGGGCGAGGGCGAGGAGGGGCGTGGCGAGCACCAGCACCCCCCCTCCGAGAAAGACGGCCTTCGCCCCCCTCCGGGCCAGGGCGGACCAGAGGGCGTTGGAGAGGATGAAGGCCAGGGCATTCAGGGCGAGGTAGAGGCCGAGCTCCGCCTCCTTCCCCAAGACCCGGACGGCGTAGGCGGCGTAGAAGGGCTCCACCATGCCCGCAAGCCCCAGGAAGAGCCGGGCCGTGAGGTAGGCGCGAAACCCGGGGCGCTTCAGGGGAAGGCGGAGGTCGGTGCGCCCCACCGCCACCTCCTCCTCGGGCTCCTCCACCCGCCCGAAGACGTACCACGCCGCCCCGTAGGCCAGGGTCCCCAGGGCGAAGAGGAGGGCGTAGCCCAGGGGAAAGGGGAGGTCCAGGCCCAGAAGGGCCCGCACGCCGAAGCCGGCCAGAAAGGCCAAAACCCCGCCTCCCATGTAGATCGCGGCGAAGAGCCCGGGCCGCTCCTCGCGGGGCACGGCCTTGGCCAGCACCTCCCAGTAGGGCAGGCTGGCCAAGGCGGTGAAGAGGGCGAAAAGAAAAAGCCCCGCCAGGAAAACGCCGAGAAGCAGGCCCGGCCACGCCCCAAGGAAGAAGGCCCCAAAGACGAGAAGGAGAAGCCCCGCGAAGCGGAAGGCCGAGGCCTTGCGGTAGAGGGGAAGCTTCTTTCCGTGGCGCGCCACCCACCCCACCAAAAGGGCCTGGGGAAGCAGGCCCCCCGCCAGGGGAAGGGCGGGGACGAGGCCGATGAGGATCGGGGAGGCCCCCAAGCGGGCGGCGAAGCTCGCCAGGATGATGTTGGGGTTCATCAGCGTGTCCCCGAGCCAGGTCAGCCAGCCATTGAGGAGGATCCGGCCCCGGTTCCCGCGAAGCCCGCCTAAAATGCTAAGGATGATCCTCCTGCCCTCCCTCGGTCCCCTCCACATACTCCACCCACGCTACAACGCCGCCACGGTCCTGGCCATCCTCGAGGCGGCCAACCCCCCCGTGGTCTACCTGGCCTCCCACTCCGAGGCCTCCCTCGCCGAGGGCACCTGGCGGGAGGAGGACCCCCTCCTCTTCCACCTCCTCCCCTGGGCGGAGGCGCGGGGCGTGCCCGTGGTGCCGGTGGACCGGGAGGCCCACCTGAAGGGGGAGGCGGAGGCCTTCCGGGAGGCCTTGGCCCAGTACCCGGCGGCCCGGCCCCACCTGGAGCGCCTGGCCGCCTTTGACCGGGACCTCTCCGCCCTCCTGCAAAGGCCCCTCACCCCGGAGCGCCTCTACGCCCCCGAGTTCCTGGGCGAGCTCGGCGCCCTTTACGAGGGCTTCGTCCGTGCCTTCGGCGAGGGCCCGGCCACGGGCTTCCGGGCCAGGCGGGTGGCGGGGGTGGTGGAGGCGCTGAAGGGCCGGGAGGGGGCCGTGGTGGCGGACCTTTTGGACTTCCTCCTTCTCCTCGAGGCCTTCCCCCAGGAAGGCCCCCCGCCCCACCGGCCCACGGAGGCGGAGCGCGTCCGGGCCCTTCTGGACCGGGCTTGGCTCCTTAAGGAGGAGGACGACTGGGGCGCGCTTGTGGAGCAGCTCTTCGCCATCGGCTCCCCGGAGGCCCTGTACCTTGCGGCCCAGGTCTACCTGGCCTCGGGACAGTGGGAGGACGCCCTGGCCCTCATGGAGGAGGTCTTCCGCATGGACTTCCAGCACCCAGGCTACCTCCCGGGGTACGTCCTGGCCCGGATGGGGCAGCTTCTGGACCTCGCCGGGGAGCGGGAGCGGGCCTTACGGGCCTACCGGGGGGTCCTGGCCCTCTCCTGGGCCCCGGAGGAGGCGAGGGCCGTGGCCCTGGCGGGGCTGAAGACGCCTTTCCGCCTCTAAGCGAAAGCCGCGGTGGGGGCTCTCCAACCAGGGCATTTGTCCCGGAAGCGGGGGGCTATCCTTAGGGCATGGAGGTCCAGCTCCGCAGGGCCCGCCGCGCCATGTACCTCCGCCTCGCCGCCTGGCACGCGGGGCCCCTGGGCCTCGCCTGGGCGGGGCGGCCGGAGCTCGCCCCCCGCTACCCGGAGGCCTACGCCCGCTGTGGCGGGGCCCCGGGGCTGGCCTGCGCCGGCGTGGGGGGGGAGCCCCGCGTCTGCCTGGTCCGCCGCCTGGAAAGGCTCGCCCGGAGCGCCGAGCGGGGCGGAAGGCGGCGCCGCGCCCAGGAGAAGGCCCTGGTGGAGGAGCTTCTCCTCTGCGTGGGCCACCTCCAAAAGGAGCTTCCCCCCGAGTTCCTTCCCCTCCTCGAGGCCACGGAAAAGGCCCTGCGCCAAGACCTGGACTACCTCCGAAGCGTCGCCTCAGCGCCCCTTTCGCCCGAGCAGAAAGGCCAGGACCAGGGACAAGGCCCCTAGGCCGAAGGCGGCGAGGCTTGGGGCCTCCAGGGCGAACCGCTTGGGGCGCAGGGGCCTGAGCACCCCCTCCTGGTAGGCGGCCCTTTGGTCCTCGGGGCGGAGGGCGAGGACGTCCACCACCGGGGGCATGCCCAAGGGAGCCCCCAGGACCCAGGCCCCCCCTTCCGGGGAAACGGGGCGCAGGTACCAGGGGGCGAAGGGGTCAAAGAGCCCCACCGCCCCGTAATAGCCGTACTCGCCTGGAGGCAGGCCCGTGGACCAGACCACCCACTCCCCCTCCCGCCAGGCCCGCACCGCCTCCCTCTTCCCCTCGGGGCTTTTCCGCTCCACCCCGAAGCCCGTGACCACGAAGGCCGCCTCCCACCCCTGGCCCGGAGGGGTGCGGAGGCCGGGAAGAAGGGCCTCCTCCCCGCCCGGGGCGAGGTCCAGGTAGACCAGGGCCGTGGCCAGGCTGAAGCCCAAGGGCCCGCCCAAGGGGTTGGGGTAGCGGGCGAGCCGCAGCTTGAGGACGAGCTCCCCCTGCCGAACCTCCCCGGCCAAGGCGGTGAGGTCGGCGTACCCTTCCCCGGCCTCCCGGTAAAGGGCGGCCTGGGGATAGAGGTAGGCGAGGCCTTGGGCATCCCCAAGAGGGTCTTGAAAAAAGAAGAGCACGAGCCCCTTTATACCAGCTTCAGCACCGCCCGCGCCAGCTTCTTGGGGTCGTGCTGAGCAAGCTCCCCCGCCTCGCGGAAGTCCCCCTCCAGCACCCGCACCCCATCCACCCTGAAGGGACGGGGGTCGTAGGGCACGGGGTGGCGCCCCTCGGCGGCGTAGCGCCGGAGCACCGGCTCGGGAATAGGGGCGGTGTGGACCACCACCACGTCCGGCCTCCGCCCCAGATGGTGGGCCACGGCCTTGTAGTGGTCGTAGGCGGTGTACCCGTCCGTCTCCCCGGGCTCGGTCATGAGGTTGACCACGTAGACCACAAGGGCCCCCGACCGCCGCACCGCCTCGCGGATGGGCCCGGGGAGGAAGCTGGGGATGACGCTGGTGTAGAGGCTTCCCGGGCCGAGGAGGACGAGGTCCGCCCGGCGGAGGGCCTCGAGGACCTCCCCCATGACCACGCTGGGCTCAGGCTCCAGCCCCACCTCCCGCACCCGGCCCCCGGCCTCCCTCAAGGCCACCTCCCCCACCACCCTCCGCCCGTCCTGGAGGCGGGCGGCGAGGCGCACCGCCTGGGGCGTGGCGGGCAGGACCTGGCCCCGAAGGTTCAGGATGGCGTTGGCCTGGCGCACCGCCTCAGCGAAATCCCCGCTCGCCTCGTACAGGGTGACGAGGAAGAGGTTGCCGAAGGTGTGGCCGGAAAACTCCCCCCGGCGGAAGCGGTAGGCGAGGAGGCGGGGAAGGGCGGGGTGGTCGGAGAGGGCGGCCAGGCAGTCCACCAGGTCCCCCACCGCCGGGAGGCCGTAGGCGAGCCTGAGCCGCCCCGTGGAGCCCCCGTCGTCCGTGACCGCCACCACGGCGGTGAGGTTGGCCGTCCCCTCCTTGAGGCCGGAAAGGGCCCGGGAAAGCCCCGTCCCCCCCCCGAAGGCCACGACCCTAGGCCCCCGCTCCAGCCGCCTTCGGACGTAGACCCGCTCCGGCACCTCCTCGGGCCGGGTGAAGGCGGAAAGCATGCTCCGGTTCATGGCCCGCACCCCGAGGACCAGAAGCCCCCCACCCAGGGCGGCGACCCCCCAGGCGGCGAGGGGCGGCAGGGCGGGCAAGGGGAGGGCCTGGCCCAGCCCCCAGGCCGCCATCCCCACCCCGAGGCCCGCCAGGGCGGCGTAGCGCTTGACCCGCATCCCGGGGTGGAGCCAGCGCCACGCCGGGTGGGCCCACACGCCCCTACCCTTCCCGCTCCACATCCCGGTGCACCACCTCCACGGCGAACCTGCCGGAAAGCTCCTCCGCCAGGCGCTCCGCCACGGCCACGCTCCGGTGCCTTCCCCCGGTGCAGCCCACGGCCACGGTGTAGAAGGCCCGCCCCTCCGCCCGCGCCCCTTCAGCCGCGAGCCCGGCCACGGCGAGGAGGGCCCGGTAGTAGGGCTCCGCGGCCTCGGAGAAGACGTAGCGCCGGACCTCGGGGTCCAGGCCCGTCCGGGGCCTGAGGGCCGGGTCGTAGTGGGGGTTGGGCAGGGGGCGGACGTCCAGGACCAGGTCCGCCTCCTGGGGGGGGCCCCACTTGAAGCCGAAGGAAACCAGGCGGAGGAGGAACCCCCCCTCCTCGCCCAAAAAGCGGGCCAGGACCTCCTTGAGCCCTCGAGGCGAGAGCTCCGAGGTGTCCACCACCAGGTGGGCCCGCCCCCTAAGGCCCGCCAGGGCCCGCCTCTCCTCGGCGATCTCCCGCATCAGGTTCCCCGCCCCCAAGGGGTGGACCCGGCGGGTGAGGTTGTAGCGGCGGAGGAGGACCTCGGGCCGGGCCTCGAGGTAGACCACGGTGGGCCGCAACGCCTCCAGGACCTCCTCCAGGTCCTGGAAGAAGGCCAGGGCCCGGGCGTCCACCACCACCCCCACCCGGGCGAGGCCCCGGGCCGCCGCCTCCTGGAGGAGGGGGGACCAGAGCCTGGGGGGGAGGTTGTCCACCATGAAGTAGCCGAGGTCCTCCAGAAAACCCCGGGCCGTGGTCTTGCCCGCCCCGGAGAGGCCCGTGAGGACGAGGAAGCGCATCCTCCTGACTATACCTGGCCGAGCCGGGTCCCCGGGGCCACGCCATAGCCCCGGGCCCAGTCGGCGGCGGGCATGGCCCGCTTCCCCTCGGGCTGGACCTCCAGGAGGAGGAGGAGGCCCGAGGCCGTGCCCACCGCCACGCCCTTAGGCCCCACCCGGGCCACCACCCCAGGCTCCCCTTCCCCGGGCTCGGGGCGGAGCCTCAGGGCCTTGACCCGCCGGCCCCGGTGGAAGAAGTAGCTCCCGGGCCAGGGCTGGACGGCCCGGTGGCGGCGGTAGAGGGCCTCGGCGCTCTCCCCGAAGTCCAGCCGTCCCTCCTCCTTGGAAAGGGGCGGGGCGTAGGAGGCCTCCCCTTCCTGGGGCCTAGGGGTGAGCTCCGGGAGGCGCTCCAGCACCTCAAGAAGGAGCTCTACCCCTTTGTCCCTGAGCCGATTCCCCAAGGCCACGGCGTCCTCGTCCGGCAGGATGGGCGTCCGCCAGACGGCGTAGAGGGGACCGGTGTCCAACCCCTCGTCCAGGCGCATGATGGAGACCCCGGTCTCCCGCTCCCCGGCGAGGAGGGCCCGCTGGACGGGGGCCGCTCCCCGGTACTTGGGAAGGAGGGAAGGGTGGAGGTTGAGGAAACCGTGGAGGGGGATGTCCAAGGCCTCCTTGGGGATGAGCTTCCCGTAGGCCGCCACCACCGCCACCTCGGGCGCAGCCCGGCGCAGGGCCTCGAGAAAGGCCTCCTCCCTAAGCCGCGCCGGGCGCAAAAGGGGAAGCCCTTCCGCCTCGGCGTAGCGGGCCACGGGGCTCGGGGCGGGCTTCAGGCCCCGGCCTTGGGGCTTGTCGGGCTGGGAGACCACCAGGACCACCTGGTGGCGCTTGCGCAGGGCGTCCAGAACGGGGACAGCCCAAAGAGGGGTGCCGAAAAAGGCCACCCTCATCCCTGGGAAAGCTCCTTCAACAAGGCCCGGGCCTCCTTCTGGAAGCGGACGAGCTCCGCCCGGTTGGCCTCCAGGAAGGCTTCCCGCTTGGGCTTGGGCAGGCGTTCAAAGAAGAGGATCCCGTCCAGATGGTCGATCTCGTGCTGAAAGACCCGGGCCATGTACCCCTCGAGCTCCAAGACGCGTCTACGGCCCTCCTCGTCCTGGTACTCCACCCGGATGCGCTCCGCCCGGGGCACCTCCTCGGAGTAGAGGCCGGGCAGGGAGAGGCACCCCTCCGTCCCCTCCAGGAGCCCCTCCCGGTAGGTGATCACCGGGTTCGCCACCACGTAAACCCGGCGCACGAGCTCCCTCAGGGGCCTCTCCTCCTCCCCCTCGGGCTCGTCGGCGTACTCCACCGCCACGAAGAGGCGCTGGGAAAGGCCGATCTGGGGGGCGGCAAGCCCCACCCCCTTGGCCTCAAACATCGTCTCCAGCATGTCCTCCGCCAGGCGCTTAATCCCCGAAAAGTCCTCCACAGGCCGGGCCTTGCGGCGGAGGACGGGGTCTCCGTAAAGCCGGATGGGGTAGACCATCCTTGCTATTCTAGCGCAACCCGCACCCGAACCGGTCCCAGGGTCTGGACCCCCGGGGGGAGGTCCGGGGCCACCGCCACCTCCACCTCCCCCGGGCCCAGGTCCCCCTGGAGAAGGGCGGTCACACCCGCAAGGCCCTCCAGGGCCTCCCGCGGGCCCACGAGGCGCACCGTCTTGGGGGCGTAGTCCAGGAGGCGGCGCCCCGGGGGAGGCTTAAGGGAGAGGGGCACCTCCTTGAGGAAGAGGGCTTCCCGGCGCTCCA
>Ga0207812_100108_pt1 | contig 34714 bp, 30 predicted proteins | sample CeladaPassaD2F10_FD_187496 | JGI IMG/M metagenome (GOLD analysis project Ga0207812, IMG submission 187496) | Cellulose-adapted microbial communities from the Joint BioEnergy Institute, USA - Passage D2F10 (SPAdes) (version 2) | ecosystem: Engineered > Bioreactor > Continuous culture >...
GGAAGCGGCCGAGGATCAGGAGAAAAAGGACGAAGGCTGATCCGGCCTACGTACAACCCCTGAAAAGCAACGACCGGAGCGCCATCCCGATCGGGATGGCGCTTTTTTTGTTGGCGGAACAGGGGAAAGCCCCGGTACTTTAACTTCTGGAAAACTTTCCACAGGGCAAGCACAGGCCCGGAGGTCCATGGTCCAGGTATCGACCCTCCTGAAAGAAGGTGATCTGAACATCCCGGAAGAATTCCAGCAGCGTCTGGACACGCTGATTCAGGCCTGTCACAGGCACCTGCCGCGCGTCGACGAAGAGCTGATTCGCCGGGCGTTTCGGGTAAGCTACTGGGCCCACCGGGACCACCGGCGGGTGACGGGCGAGCCCTACATCCTGCATCCGCTGGAAGTGGCCTTCATCGTGGCCGAGGATATCAGCTTCGACGACGTGAGCGTGGCAGCCGCGCTGCTGCACGACGTGGTCGAAGACTCCGACATCTCGCTGGACTTCATCCGGGAGGAGTTCGGCGAGACCATGGGCATCATCATCGACGGGCTGACCAAGATCCAGGACGTCTTCACCTTGCGCGAGCTGGGGCAGGCCGAGAACGTGCGTAAGCTGATGCTCTCGATGGCCGAGGACATCCGGGTCATCCTGGTCAAATTCGCCGATCGGCTGCACAATATGCGGACGATCGAAGCGCTGCCCCCGCAGAAACGCCTGAAGATCGCTACCGAAACGCTGGAGCTATTTGCCCCGCTGGCCCATCGATTCGGTCTGTTCAAGATCAAAAGCGAGCTGGAGGACCTGTCGCTCAAGGTACTGCAGCCCGACGAGTACTACGCCATCGTGCGCGGCCTCAACGAATCCAAAAAGGAACGCGAGGCCTACATTCAGCGCTTCATCGAACCGCTGAAGCAGCGACTGGAGGAGGCCGGACTGGAGTTCGACCTCTACGGCCGCCCCAAAAACATCTACTCGATCTATCGCAAGATGAAGCGGCAGAACAAGCCGCTGGAGGAGATCTACGATCTGTTTGCCATTCGGATCGTGCTCAAAAGCTCGGGCCGCAAGGGCAAAGAGGACTGCTGGCGGGCCTATTCCATCGTGACGGATCTGTACAAGCCGCTGCCGGAGCGTTTCCGGGATTTCATCTCGGTGCCCAAGTCCAACGGCTACCAGAGTCTGCACACGACGGTGCTGGGACCTGAAGGACGCAAGGTGGAGGTGCAGATCCGCACGCAGGAAATGCACGAAGTGGCCGAGCGCGGCGTGGCAGCCCACTGGCGCTACAAAGAGGGCATCGAAGAGCCGGATCCGAAAATGGACCAGTGGCTCCGGTGGGTCCGCGAGATCCTGGAGAACCCCAAACCGGATCAGGCCACCGAGTTCGTCAAGGAGTTCCGGCTGAATCTCTACGACGACGAGATCTACGTCTTTACGCCCAAAGGCGACGTGATCAGCCTGCCGCAGGGGGCTACGCCGGTAGACTTCGCCTTCCGGGTGCATACGGAAGTGGGACTGCACTGCATTGGCGCCAAGGTCAACGGCAAGCTGGTGCCGCTGTCCTACAAGCTCAAGAGCGGCGATCAGGTGGAAATCATCACCTCCAAGAAGCAGACGCCCAACCCCGACTGGATGAAGTTTGTCGTCACCCAGAAGGCACGGAGCCATATCCGGCACTGGATCAACGAGCAGCGGCGGAAGACGATCGAGCTGGGGAAGGAGCTCTGGGAAAAACGCGCGCAGCGGCTGGGCCTCGAGGTGGACGAACGGCAACTCCAGCGGGTGGCACACCGGCTGAAGTTCCCCAACCTGCAGCAGATGTTTTACGAGATCGGCAGCGGCCTGTTCGAAGTGGACGAACTGGTCAGGGCGCTGCGCGCAGGCGACGGGCAGCAACAGGAATCGCAGTCCCAGGCGCTGCGGCTGAAGTACGAAAGCTTCCTGGATACGGCCAAAGAAACAGGCCAGCCGGCGCTGAAGATCGACGGCGAGCTGCACACGGACATCGTGACCACTTATGCGTCCTGCTGCAATCCCATCCCCGGCGACGAGGTCTTCGGATACGTGAGCCGGAGCGGCGCGATTAAAATTCACCGGGTCAATTGCAAGAACGCACCCTATCTGCTGATCAACCATCCGGACCGTATCGTGCCGGTCGAGTGGAGCCGGCAGAAGGACGTGCAGTTTCTGGCCGCGCTGCGCGTGATCGGCGAAGATCGGGTGGGCATCGTCAGCGACATTACCACGGTCATTTCCAAGAGCCTCAAAACGAACATTCGCTCCATCACGGTCGATTCGGAAGACGGCGTGTTCGAGGGCACCATCGTGCTTTACGTGAGCGATCTGGAGCACCTGCGACGGGTCATCGAGCGCATCAAGCGAATCGACGGGATCTACGGCGTCTATCGTTTCGAGGAGTAGCGGCAAGTCCTTAAAAATTCAATGATGCGTTGCGCTTTTGTTTTGCAAAAGCCCGCGTAATTTAATAAAATGGTGCGTCCTGCCACGTCGATGCCTGTGCGCACGCATAACTGAAGGCAGGGCCGGTGTTGATTGCATGTGCAAAATTAAACGGAGTGGTCGATCATGGTGCAACGCATCCCCACCCTGACCAAGAAAGACGTCGCGCGTCGGGTGGCCCAGCTCATGGGCGAACCCATTTACAAAAGCGAGCCGTGGGTGAACGCGGTCATCGAGGCGCTGGCGCAGTTGCTGGAAGAAGCGGATCCAGAAGTGCGAATTGAATTGCGCGATTTTGGCGTGTTTGAGGTCAAGCGGACGCGGGCCAAGCCGAAGGCGCGCAATCCCAAGACCAACGAGACGGTGTTCATTCCCAGCCGTCGCAAGACGCACTTCAAACCCAGCAAGCGGCTGAAGCAGGTGCTGCAGCGTCCGCTGGTCGAGTTGAATTACGAGATTCCGGAAGGCAGCGCCGACAAATACCTGGAGGCGCAGGCCGCCGGAAAGAACGGCGCCCGCTGAAACCCGCGCTTTTGCGAACCGACAGGAAGCGGACGGGTTTACGACAGCCCCGTCCGCTTTTTTGCTGAACGTGAAGGCCATGCTGCTGGCTTCAGGTATGCGGCCACGGGTGGTGGCGGTGGACTACGGGACGCGGCGTGTTGGACTGGCACTGGCCGATCCGCTGCGCGTCATCGCGCAACCCTATGGCACGTATGCGCCGGAAGCGGCGCTCCAGGTGCTGCAACGCCTGCATGCCGAGGAAGGCATCGAAACGCTGGTAATCGGCTGGCCGCTGACCGAAGCAGGAACGGAAGGAGAGGCCACACGTCGGGTGGAGCGCTTCATCCGGCGACTGCGACGGCTGCTGCCCGGCGTGCAGATCGTACGCTGGGATGAACGCTACACTTCAGAGTTGGCAAAGGAACGCCTTCGGGAAGTAGGCGGGCCGCGCAAGAAGCGGCGCGATAAGGGCCGCATCGATCAGATGGCGGCCGTCATCATCCTGCAGGAGTATCTGGAACAGCAGGAACCGAAAGCCGGCTTGCCCGAATAAAGCACAGGCTTAAAATTGCACAGGGCACACATGGTACTGCCGATTCACGTATACGGAGATCCGATTCTGCGTGAGCGGGCGCAGCCGGTGGCCGCCGATTCGCCCGAGCTGCAGCAGTTGCTCGACGACATGGTCGAGACCATGCACGCGGCCTCGGGCATTGGCCTGGCCGCGCCGCAGGTGGGGCGTCGGGAGCGCGTTTTTGTGGTGGACCTGACTCCCATGAAGGAGGAGCTGGAAGCCGAGGGGGAGACGCTCCCGCCCATGCCCATGTTCTTCATTAACCCGGAAATCGTCTGGACCAGCGAGGAGCAGTGCAGCTTTGAGGAGGGCTGTCTGTCCATTCCGGACGTCCGGGAGGTGGTCGAGCGGCCCGTGGCCGTCCGCATCCGCTACCTGGATCGGCAGTTCCGGCCTCAGGAGCTGGAGGCCCGGGGCATGCTGGCCCGGGTGATCCAGCACGAGTACGACCACCTGGAAGGCGTTCTTTTCATCGACCATATCAGTGCGTTTCGGCGGCAGCTGCTCCGGCGTCGCCTGCGCGAGATCGCGCGGGGGCAGGTTTCGGCCGAATACCCGCTGGCACTCAGCCGCGTGTAACGGTCGCTTGATGCCGCCGCCTTGCATCTACGGGCTGGCGGTTGGTATTTTGCCAACCAGGCGTAGCGCACCAGGGGTTGCTGGCCATTTTGCGTAAACGGGCGGCGGGGTTATCCCTGCTCTTTCTGATCGGCGCTTTCGGGTTGCCGGCGGCGCATCTGGTGCGCCACGTCCTGCAGCCCGAACCAGCCGTCTGTACGGTCGGCGAGGGGCTCTACCGGAGCCCGGACTGTCAGCACCTGCCCGATCCCTGCCGCCTGTATGCCAGTCTGCGCTCGCTGCCCGCCGTTACCCCGACTTTCCCGGTGCTGTGGACGCAGTGGGAGGAGCTTCCCGTTGCGAAAGCCCGGGCCGTTCTTGCCACCCCGTCTTTCGCCCATGCCAGCCGTGCGCCTCCGGTTCTGTGCTGAAGCCGGCCGTATGGATCGGCCTGGCTATCGATGGTCCAACGTCACCTGTTTTGCAGCACAGAATCGGAGGATCAGCCATGAAGCAGTCTGTACGGACAGGACTAGTCGTGCTTATTCTGTTCATTGCCGGGATTTCATCGGGACGTGCACAGGTACTGGAAGGCAGGGTCACCGACGCAACGACGGGGGAGCCGCTGATCGGCGCCAACGTGCTCGTGCTTTCGGTGCAGACGGGAACCACGACCGACGCGGAAGGACGCTACCGGCTGACGGTACCTCGTCCCGGCCGTTACCGCGTGTTGTTCAGTTATGTGGGATATCAGGCGACGACCCGTGAGGTGGCGCTTTCTGGAGCGGGGCCGGTTCGTCTGGATGTGGCGCTGACGCCCACCTCCGTTGAGGCGCCCGCCGTCACCATTACGGCCAAGGCGCAGGCTACCGACGTGCTTTCGACGCCGCAGGCGGTGGCCGTGCTCGAAGGCGACGCGCTGCGGCTGGCCCGCGGCATGACGGCCGTCGATGCGCTGGCGCAGACACCGGGCGTGCATCTGGTGCATACGGGCACCGGCATTGCCAAGCCGATGATCCGGGGCCTGACGGCGCAGCGTGTGCTGGTGGTGCAGGATGGCGTCCGGCAGGAAGGCCAGCAGTGGGGCGACGAACACGGCGTGGAAATCGACGCCCACGCGGCCGAGCGCATCGAGGTGGTCAAGGGCCCGGCCAGCCTGCTCTACGGCTCTGACGCGCTGGGCGGGGTCGTGCAACTGGCCACCGAAGGGCCGTTCGGCTACGACCGGCCGCTCACCGGCGCGGTCACGTTCGAGGGCGCCAGCAACACGCGCATGGGCGGGATGCATGTCGAAACAGGCGGTCGCCAGGGCAACTGGGCCTATGCGGGCAACCTGACGCTCCGCCAGGCCGGCGCCTACGACACGCCCCGGGGGACGGTCCCCAACACCGGGTTGGAGGAACGCAACGGAATGCTCCAGCTCGGCTACGAAAACCACGCCGCGCGCTGGGAGCTGGCCTACAAGCGGTACCGCGCCCGCATCGGATTCTTCGAGCCGGAGGAAGATGAGGCGACTGCGGAAACGCCCGATCGCTACCGCATCGGGGAGCCTTACCAGCAGGTGGATCATGACCTGCTGCAGCTTCGCTCGCGGTGGCGCCTGGGAGCCGATCGGCTGGAGCTGAACGCAGCCTGGCAACAGAACCGGCGGCGGGAATTCGGGCACCATCACGAGGCGGACGAGGAAGAGGCGCCCCACGTTGACGAGCACGAGGCCCCTTCGCTGTATCTGCGGCTCAGCACCCTGACCTCCGACCTGCGTTTCCACCACCGGCCCCTCGGTCCGCTTTTCGGCACGATCGGCCTGAGCGGCTTTTTCCAGCGCAACGAAACGCTGGCCGAGGAGGCGCTTATTCCGGGCGCGCGCACCTGGAACGGGGCCGTGTACGTGTTCGAGGAGCTGGTGCTACCGCGCCTGACCATCAGCGGCGGGCTGCGCTGGGACGGCCGACGGCTCTCGGTGGAAGCAAATGAAGACCTCGGCGTCGTGGCCCAGACGCGCACCTACAGTGCCTTTAGCGGGGCGGTAGGACTGGCCTGGCAGGTGCGCCCGGATCTGTCGCTGGCCTTCAACGTGGGGCGCGCCTGGCGGGCCCCCACGCTCAACGAGCTCTTTTCGCGGGGCGTGCACGAAGGGACCAGCCGCTTCGAGGTGGGCACGCCAACGCTCCAGCCCGAGCAGAGCCTGAGTCTGGACGGCACGCTGCGCTGGCTGCGCCCCCGCTGGTATCTGGAACTGAACGCCTTCGTCAACCGGATCGATCGCTTCATCTTCCCGCGGCCTACAGGCCAGCGTGATCCGGACTCGGGGCTTTTCATCTATCAGTACGACCAGGCGCAGGCGCTGCTCTGGGGCGGCGAGCTGCTGCTGAACCTGGGGGTGACCGCGTGGCTGCACCTGCATGTGGGCGGCGACGTGACCTACACGGAGAACCGGGAGATCGGCCAGCCGCTGCCGTTTTCGCCGCCGCCGCGTCTGATCACCGGGATCGAGGTACACCGGGAGCGCTGGGGACCGGCCAGCGAGGTCATGCTCCGCCTGGGCCCCACGCTGGTGGCCGACCAGCGTCGCGTGGCGCCTGAGGAGGCCCCTACCGAAGGCTACGTACTCTGGAATGCGGCGTTTTCGGCCCGCTGGCCGCTGGGAGCCTGGCAACTGGTAACGGATCTGACCGTGCAGAACCTGCTGGACCGGGCCTACGTGAGCCATCTCAGCCGCCTGAGACCTTACGGCGTGCTGGACCCCGGCCGTAACGTGCAACTGCGCCTTATGCTGCGGCTACCCTGACCTCGTGGAATCCTGCAAACAAAAAGGCCGTGGCGCATTTGCCACGGCCTTTTTTATCTGTAACCGTCAGCGTGGCCAGCGAATTACGATCGTATCCACACGCCGTAGCTCGCGGCAACCCGGACGGTCGGCCGGGTTCGGGCAGGGCGGCGGCAGCTCGCCCAGGCCCCGGAAGATTAAGCGTTCCGGCTCGATGCCCTGCTGCTGGTAATAGTTGTACACGGCCAGCGCACGGCGCAGGGACAGCAGGGCATTGAACGCCTCGCCGCCCACGTAGTCGGTGTACCCGACGAGTTGCACGACCAGCTCGGGGCAGCTCTGAAGCACGCGAGCGTTCCGTTCGAGAACGGCACGGGCCGAATCGGTGAGGGTACTTCTGCCAAACTCAAAGGAGACCGATTCCAGCGTCGAGATCAGATCGCAGGCGGTCGGCTCCACCACGATCCGGGCCTGCACCGAGTCCCGCCCCAGCTCGTTGTCGGCGATCAATGAGACGGTGTAGGTGCCGGGTCGGTCGAAACGGTGCGAGGTCCTGGCATGGAGCGACATGGTGCCGGCCCGCAGACCTTCTTCAAGGCGGTACTGGTTGTCGGTGGTCAGCATGCCGTTGCCGTCGCCAAAATTCCAGAAGTAGCGGATGGATGGAGCCCCTTCGATCTGCGCTTCAAAGGTGACAAAATTGCCGCGCTTGATCGTGTCGGCCAGTGGCTGGAAAGCGACGATGCGGACGGCCCGCGGCGTTTCGACGACCTCGACCAGATGGGTCGCCGTGCGCACCACACCGGCCGCATTGCGCGCCTGCACCTGAATCTCGTAGCGACCGGGCAGGCGATAGCGATGTTCGACCACCGGGCCGGTGTACTGCGCGCCGTCGCCCATGAACCAGATGTACGAAACAGGCTGCGTAGCCTGATCATCGACGCGGGCCGTGAAGGTGCCGTACTCCCGGCGCTGAAGCTGCGCGGGGCCTTCGATGTTCAGGGTCCGGATCGGGATCGGCAACGGCCGGAACGTGATGCGCAGGCCGGCTCCCAGAAAGCCCAGCCCGTCGAAGGCGGCACGACCGCTCCGGATGCCTTCGGAGGCCCGGTCGGGAAAGACCGCGTTGGCGCTTCCTTCGACGAAGAAGGCGACGTTGCGCGTGAGCACATAGTCGGCGCCCAGCGCGGCGTTAATCCCGAAGCCCGTCTTGTAGCCGCCCAGCGTGATGTGCGGACCGATGTTGAAATAATGGCTGAGGCGCTTGAAAGGAAAAACGCGCCAGCGAAGCAGTCCCTGAATGACGTGAAAACGATGATAGGTGCGGCTGACCTTGGGATAGTTGCCGCCTTCGTAGGCCAGCCCGAGGCTCAATCCGAGCGGGAACTGATAGCCCAGCTCGCCTTTGAGCGCATACGGCTCAATCGCATAGGTCGAGTAGTCCGTTTCACTGAGCGACGGACCATAGCCGAAGCGCAAAAAGGGTCCGGGCGCAACCCAGACGCGCTGCGCAAGAAGGTCCGGTGCCGCCAGCAAAAGCAGCACGAAAAATCCGTAACGTAATCCCCCGTGTCGCATAGTTGCTCAGAAAAATGACCAGCATGAAAAGACACAGGCCCGCTTCTGGACAGGGAGTATACAAAACTTACATGGAGAAAACATAGCAGCATGGCGCTTTTTTAGAATCTTGCCCGTTATTTCCGGCGTTTGCCGACCGGTAGTTTTGACGTATAGTCTGGCGCATAACAACAAATGTTGACCGAAAAATCACGGTGGGATCGGGTGGGGATCTGGCTTTCCGGGATCTGTCTTGTCCACTGTCTGCTGCTCCCGCTGGCGCTGGTGGTGTTGCCGGTCAGTGCGCTGGTGGTCACCTGGCACGAAGACGTGCATGTCGTGTTTGCCGTGCTGCTGGTGCCCACCACGGCGCTGGCGTTTTATCAGGGCTATCGCCGACATCGTCAGAAGCGGGTGCTGTGGGGGTTCGGTCCGGGACTGGCACTGGTGCTACTGGCCAGCTTTCCCGGCCATGAAGCGCTGGGGGTGCTGGGCGGTACGCTGGTCACGATGCTCGGCAGCGCCTTGCTCATCTGGGGACACTGGCAGAACTGGCGGCTGCAGGCCCGGTGTGCGGTACCTCCCGTCACGGAATCAAAAGAACAAGCTACCGCAGGCACTACGGAATCCGCTTCGTTTTATACGATTTTTGAAAAATCATAGTGCATGTGAGAAAACACGGGCGCACCCGGTGGTGCGCCCTACCAGGTCCTTGACCTTTTCCCTGTCCCGTAGGGGCGGACCCCTGTGTCCGCCCCGTCCGCCACACGGGGTGTGGCCCCTCATGCACCGGTAAATCAGCGATTCCTTATTAGACGAATCGAGCCTGGTACCAGAAGAAAAAAAAGCCTTCGCTGACTCAGCGAAGGCTTTTTTTCATGATCGACGAAGAAGCTCAGCGCCGGGGCACAGCGCTTGGCCGGGTTTCCACGTCGGCCGGCGGGGTGCCCGTTGCGCCGTTGCCCACCTCGGCCGCCACAGGCGCGCGGCCCAGGAAACGCCGCAGATGGTTGGCGACCGAGTCGAACGACGAGTAGAGCACGGGCATGATCACCAGCGTCAGGAACGTCCCGAACGTCAACCCGCTGATGATGGCCGCCCCCATCGGGCCCCAGAACTGGGTATTTTCGGAGCCAATCTGGAAGTTGGGCTCCCAGTTGGCCAGCAAGCCCACGAAGTCGATGTTGATGCCGAACGTCAGCGGCACCAGACCGATCACGGTGGTCAGCGCCGTCAGGATCACGGGCCGCAGGCGCGTGGCCCCGGCCTCGATGATCGCGTCGTGCTTGCTGAGCCCGCGCTGCTGAAGCTGCATCGTGTAGTCGATCAACACGATGTTGTTGTTGACCACGATGCCGGCCAGCGAGATCAATCCAATAAAGGTCATCAGCCCAAAGGCCGTGCGCGTGAGGATCAGACCCAGCAGTACCCCGATCAAGCTTAATCCTACGGCAATCATGATCAGGAAAGGACCGCTGACGCGGTTAAACTGGGCAATCATGATCAGGAAAATCAGCGCTGAACCAATAAGCAAAGCTGTGGTCAGGAAGCTGAATGATTCCTGTTGCTTCTCGTTTTCTCCGGTGTAGGCCAGAGTATACCCCGGCGGGAGCGAACGTTCGTAGTCGGCCAGGTATTGCCGAACCTGTTGGAGCACAGCCTGCGCGTTGTAGCCGGGCGCCACATCGCCGCTTACTGTAGCAACACGGTACAGATCTTTACGCGTGATGGCGCCCAATCCACCCCCTATTTCAAAATCAGCGACGGCCGCCAGCGGAATCTGCTGGCCTTCGTGCAGGATGGTCAGGTTACGCAGGCTTTCGAGCGAGCGACGGTCGGCCTCCTTCAATCGGACGGTGATGTCGTATTCGTCCTCGCCCGTGCGGTACTGACTGGCCTTGATGCCGTTGATGGCAGCCCGCACGGTGGAGGCGATCTGTTGCGTGCTCAGCCCGAAACGTCCGGCCCGCTCCCGGTCGATGCGCACGCGCAGCTCCGGCCGCCCCGTGTTCAGGTTGTCGGTAATGTCCACCAGACCGGGAATGCGCCCCGTTTCGGCGGCCTCGATCAGCCGCTGCTTGATTTCCTGGGTGATGCGCACGATCTCCGTGAACTCGGGGCCGGAGATTTCGATGTTCACCGGCGGTCCGGTGGGCGGTCCCAGATTGTCCTGATCGATCTTGATCGTCACGCCGGGGATGCCCTGCAGCTGGCGGCGCAGCCGGTCGAGCGTCTCACGGCTGGAGACGGCCCGGTCTTCGTAATCGACCAGATCCAGTGTGATCGTGGCCACTTCGGGACGCGACGAGCCGCCGCCGAACATCCGGTCGCCGCCCACTCCCACGTTCACCTGAATGTTTTTGACGTTGGCCCGGTCTTCCGGATGCTCGTTCAGCAACTGCTCAATGCGGGCCAGCGCCTCGCGGGCGATCCGGTCGGTCGTCTCGACGTTCGTGCCCAGCGGGGCCGTCAGCGTGACCTGAATCTGATTGGGGTCGGTCTTCGGGAAGAACTCGACGCCCGTGGGCGCAATGGCGAACATCGCCAGAATCGCGAAGAGCGCGCCGAGCACGCTGTTGAGCAGGCGGGCGCGATTGTCCGTGAGGATCAGGTAGCGACGGCCCCGGCGGTTCAATAGGACTCCCAGCAATCCGGTAACCACAATGATGAGGGGCAATGTTAGCAGTTCGACAATGGTGGTGAGCGTTACCTCTCGGGGACTCAGGTACATCAGACCGGTGATCACAAGCACCACCGCTCCGAAAATCAGCCCACCGCGGACCGTTGCCCAGCCGCCGAGGAAGAGGGTCTCGAGCGTATGCACGATAATGCCGAGGAGTCCTATGATGGCGAGCACGGCGCCCGGGATGGTTAGCACCATGCCGGCTGGCCCCCCTAGCAGGGCTGAAAGTCCTCCGCCCAGTATGAGAAGCAACACGCCCAGTGTGAAGCTGCCTAGTGCAAGCGTATTGCGCAGCAGGGCCCGGGGAACGGAATAGTCGCGTTCCAGCATCCAGCTCAGGAAAGCGCGGTAGCGTCGGATCAGGGCGGGCAGTCCATGATGAATGAACCAATTGCCAATGGGGCTGAAGAGGTATCTGTGCAGCAAATAAATTACAGGGATGGCGATGAGCAGCACGACCAACGTTTTCCAGTTGGCCAATCCCAGCACCAGGCCTATCAGTAAGATGATTCCGGCGATCAGCAAGCGCACGCGACGGGGTGGACGCGGCGCCTTCTCACCCTCCAGACGTATAAAATAGCCTGTAAGAACCGGATTAATTACCAGCGCTACAAAGAGCGAAGCGCTCAGCGTAATGATGAGCGTCAGGGGTAGAAAGCTCATGAACTTCCCGATCGTGCCGGGCCAGAAAAGCATGGGCACGAAAGCGGCTACCGTTGTAGCTGTCGAAGCGACCACAGCGCCCCCCACTTCGGCCGTGGCCAGTCGGGCCGCCTCGAAGCGACTGTAGCCCTGCTCCCGGAAGCGATAGATGTTCTCGACAATGACGATGGCATTGTCGACGAGCATGCCCAGCGCGATGATCAGCGAGAAGAGGATGACGAAGTTGAGCGTGTAGCCGAGCGCCTGGAAGACCAGGAACGAGGTGAACATCGACAGCGGAATGGCAATGCCCACGAGCGTGGCCGTGCGCACGCCCAGGAAGAACAGCAGCACCGCTACCACGAAGATCAATCCGCTGATGATGTTGTTTTCCAGGTCGCGGACGAGCGTACGCACGTCCTCGCTCTGGTCGCCCGTGATGACCACTTCGGTGCCGGCCGGGAAGGGGAAGCGGTCGAGCACCTGACGGATGGCCTCGGTCGTCTCCAGAATGTTGGCGCCTGAACGTTTGCGGATACTCAGACTCACCACCTGCAGCGGCTCGCCGGACTGATTGTGCACGGGCACCAGGCGGCCGTCTTCCTCTCGCTGCAGCACGCGCAGATAGGCATAGCTGTCGCGCTCTTTGTAGCCGAAGACCACCTCGGCCACGTCACGCACGTAGATCGGCTTGCCACCCGGCGCCTTGATCACGATGTTGTTGATTTCTTCCGGCACCTCGAACTCTCCATCCACACGCACCAGATAGTTGAGCCGGTCCACGTCGATGGAGCCGCCCGGCAGGTTCGTGTTTTCGCGCTGGATGGCGTTGATGACGTCGTTGAAGGTCAGGTTATAGGCCTGCAATGCCGCGCGATCGACGTTCACCTGCACCTCGCGCTCCAGGCCGCCCACGACCGTGGCCTCCAGCACGTCCGGCAGCGCCTCCAGTTCGTCCGAAAGGTCCTCGGCCACTTCCTTCAGGCGCGACAGCGCATAGGGCGCCGCCAGGTTGATCGTCATGATGGGCAGCTCCGAGAGGTCGATCTCGCTGACGATCGGCTCCTCGGCATCCTCGGGCAGCTCCGCCTTCGCGATGTCCACTTTATCCCGCACCTTCTGGAACGCCTCGTCCAGCGAGATCTGGTCGGGCATGAATTCCACCACGATCGTCGAGACGCCCTCCGTCGAGGTCGAGCGGATCTCGTCGATCCCGGCGATGCCCTGCAGCTCTTCTTCGATGGGCTTGGTGATCAGCGACTCGATGTCCTCCGGGCTGGCACCGGGGTAGATCGTCGTGATGACGATGTTGGGGATTTCGATGGAGGGAAAGGACTCCTTGGGAATGGTCAGGTAGCTGACCAGCCCTCCGACGGCCAGCAGTACGGTCAGTACGAGGACCGTGGTACGCTGGCGTATGGCAAGATCGGTGATTTTCATGGCTCCGAACCGATCGGGTTACGGGGTCTGAAGGGTACGGACGCTGTCGGTGGTCGCGTCGGCGGCCAGGGCGGCCACGGTGTAGGTCTGCAGCACGTCGAGCAGGTCGCCGTCGCTCAGGTCGTTCTGGCCGAGCACGACCACCTTTTCACCGAAGCGAAGGCCCTGCGTGACGACCACCAGTCCTTCCGAAGAGGGCCCCAGCGTGACGTACCGCTGGCGGGCCACCGGCCCCTCGGCCGACGAATCGGCCACGAACACGCTGGTGCCGGTCTCGTCGCGCACGACGGCTGGCAGGGGAACGACGACCACGCTATCGAGCACCTGGCGCGCCAGGCGCACGCGCGCTACCATTGCCGGCTTAAGCTGTCGGTCCGCATTGTCCAGTTGCACTTCGATAGGGAAGGTACGACTGGCCGGATCAATGGCGTTGCCCACAAAGGTGACAGTTGCCTGCTGCGGCGGGATTCCATAGGCCTGAAAGCGAAGCTCAGCCCGTGTCCCTACATGGATATCTCGCGCATAGCGCTCCGGGACATTGGCGCGCACCTTCATCTGTTGCAGGTTGACCAGGCGCACCACCGATTGGCCCATGGCGATCTGTTCGCCCTCATCCACAAAGTGGGCTTCGACCGTGCCGGCAAAGGGGGCATGAATGACGGTATGCGCCAGCTGTTTGCGGGCCTGCTCGACGGCCGCTTCGGCCAGGCGAAGCTGGGCCTCGGCCTGGTCACGCTGGGTCCGGACGTTCTCAAACTCCAGGGCACTGATAATCGAATCGCGAAAAAGCGGCTCCTGGCGTCGAAAATTGTCTAAGGCCAGCTCATAGGCAGCACGTGCGCTGGCCAACTGTGCTTCGGCCTGTTTGAGCGCTGCACGTGCCAGCGTCTGGTTCAGCCGTGCCAGTACGGCTCCAGCTTTGACCTGGCTGCCCAGCGGCGCCAGGTACTCGACGGTACCGGAGGCCTGCGCCGAAAGCGTCACGTCGCGTTCAGCTTCTAAGGAGCCGGTCAGCTCGATCCAGTCCACAAAACGTGTCGGACGCAGCTCAAGCAGCTCGACGCGCACGCGCCGTTTGGCGGCGGCCAGGGCCGTATCGGAAGCCGGTGCCGACGCGTCCGGCGGAGCGCAGCCGCCGAGCAGCACCAGTACGACAAGGCCGGTCAGGGCCGAAAGGCGAATCCATCCGTGGGTATGCATGGCAGTGTGCATGGCTTTCTGGTTGACGGGAACTACCGGGATTCGTTGCGGAGCGTCAGGGTAATCCGGTCTTCCTGACCGGGCGAGGCGATCAGCCCCACAGCCGCCTCGAAGGCGCTCTGGGCCGCCAGGTAGTCGTAGACGGCCTGCAGGTAGTTGAGGCGGCTCTGATCGAGCTGTTGCGAGGCTTCGCGTTCTTCCAGCGGACTGGCCACGCCTTCGCGCAGCCGGATGCGGGCGTGCTCGTAGTTCAGCTCGGCCCGCTCGACGTTGCGCTCCTGGCTGACCAGCCGCTTGCGGGCGGCTTCCAGATCGCGCATGGCCTGCAGCACTTCCAGCCGCACCTGCTCCAGTTGCTCCAGGTACTGGAGTTCGGCCTGCTTGACGGCGATCTGGCGCTGCTGCACGCGGGCCGAAGTCTGGAAGCCGGAGAAGATCGTCCAGGTCAGCCGCAGCCCGACGTTGACCGACGGGTTCCAGTAATCGCTCGAAAAGAAGTCGTTCGTGCGCTGCGAGAACTTGAACGGATCGTTCGGGTCCGATAGCATGATCGTCCGGTAATCCGGCACGTTGCCGATGTAGCTGAAGCTGGCGAAGGCGCTCAGGCGCGGATAGCGGGCGGCTTTGGCCAGCTCCCGATCCACCTCGCGCAGCTTGACCTGCAACCGGAGCTGCTCCAGATCCGGGCGGCGCTCCAGCGCCAGGGCCACGGCATCGTCCAGCGCGACCTGATGGTAGCGGCCGGGATCGGTCACGGTCAGCGTGCCCCGGAGCCGCACCGGCTGTTCGATGGGAATGCCCAGCAGCAGCTTGAACTGGTCGAGCGCCTGGGCCGCCTGATTCTGGGCCTGAATGAGCTGTGTCTCCAGGTTGGCCAGCTCCACCTCGGCGCTCAGCCGCTGAAACTGCGGGGCCACACCCTGCGCCACCCGTCGGATCGTCTCCTGGAGCGTCTCGCGCGTGCGCTCCACGCTCTGGGCCATCACGCGGACCTGCTCCTGCGCCAGCAACGCGCCATAAAAGGCCCGCCGCACCTGATCGATCAGCAGTTGCTCCTGACGCGTGGCGCCGCGGCGATTGATTTCTTTCAGAATTTCCGCTCCTTTGATCGCCGCAAAAGCCGTTTTGCTAAAAAGCGTCTGCTCAACGGTAATTCCTGCGGTGAACCGGTTGTCTACGGCGAAAGGATTGTCTCCGGTGCGTAGCCGGATGCCGGCGTCTTGGAGGGCCTGTTGCTGGCGATCGACAAACTCACCAAACGAGATGGGCTCGGTGTCGGGGTCATCGTCTGTTCGGGCGCGCTCGTTGTAGGCCAGCCAGTCGACAAAGCCCAGCGAATTGAACAGGCTCCCGGCGCTGGAGCCGGCGAAGGGGTTGGGGCTTTTCAGGTTGCGCGTGTAGTCGGCGCTCAGGTTCACCTGCGGCAGCACCTGGCCCCAGGCCTCGCGCACCTGGGCGCCGGCGTTCTCTACATCAAGCCGGGCGCGCTGCAGGGCCCGGTTCTGTACCAGCGCGATCTGAATGGCCTCTTCCAGCGTCAACACCACGGGCTGCTCGGACGGCTTCGGCTCCAGAAGGGGCTGGGCGCCGACGCCGGGTGCCAGCAGCAACAGCAACCCGATGATTTTCCAGCGACTCATGATTTTTCCGTCGTTTGCGTTCGGTTCAACAGACCCTCCAGCAGCAGCGTCGAAAGGAAGCGTGTGGCCTCTTCCGGGGTACCGATGTACTGTTTCGGTGCCCCGGCCACGCATTCCTTCAGCAGGCGGTGTATGGCCAGCCCGTGCAGGTTGCCCAGGATCGTATGGGCCACGGCTTCGGCCGGCAGCGGCCGCACCTCGCCCCGCTCGATGGCTTCCTGAACGTACCGGGTCAGCAGCCGGAGGACCGTCTCATGGTGCTTCTGGAAAAAGGCAGCCCGCCCCGGATCGGGACTGACCAGCATCCGCTGCGACTCGCGCGTGACGAGCAGCAGCATGTCCCGGTGCTGTTCGAAGAACTCGAAGCTGGCCCGCAGAAACGTCTCGAACCCCTCACGGAACGAGGCGGCCCCGGCAAAGGACTGCTCGATCAGCTGGCGAAACTGCGCAAAGATCTCCTCGAAGACGGTAAAGAACAGCTCGTCCTTGCCGCCGGGGAAGTAGTTGTAGAGCGTGCCTTTGCCGAACTCGGCCCGCTGGGCGATTTCGTCCAGCGTGGCATCGACGTAGCCCTTTTCGGCGAAGACGGCCCGCGCCGCTTCGAGCATGGCCCGCCGGCGCATCAGCCGCTCGCGTTCTTTACGGGAGAGTGCAGGGGATTCCATGAATGCTTCGTCAAAAAGTGACTGATCGGTCATTTGTTGACGCGCAAGTTTACGTCGGGCACGTTGCAAAGATGCGCACCCGGCGTTAAGCCTCCATGAAGAAATGGGCGCAAGAAAAAAACGGCGCGAGCAGGAGCGCTCACGCCGTCGGGTGAAGCGAGGCGGTGTTTTCCTCAGAGGTATTGCTCCAGGTTGTGCGCCTGAAGGTATTCGACGACGTTCTTCACCTGCTGGGTGCTGTCGAGATTGCAGATGAGCAGGGCGTCGTCGGTGTCGATGACGGCCGTGTCGTGAATCCCGATGAGCACCACCAGGCGCTTTTCCGTATCGACGTAGTTGCGGCTGGCGTCGCGCACGATGACCTGGCCCTTCAGCGCGTTGCCCAGTTGATCTTTGGGACTCAGGTCGTAGACGGCGCGCCAGTCGCCCACGTCGCTCCATTCGAAGTTGCCGGGGACGACCCAGGCGTTCTGGGAGCGCTCCATGACGCCGTAGTCGATCGAAATGCTGGGGCAGGTCTGGTAGGTCTGCTCGACCAGCCGGGGTTCGTCGGGCGTTCCGACGGCCTGGCGCAGCGGCTCGAACGCTTCGTAAAGGTCGGGCAGGTAGCGCTGCACTTCGTTCAGGATCGAGTCGGCGCGCCAGATGAACATGCCGCTGTTCCAGAGGAAGTCGCCCGAGTCCAGAAAGCGCTCGGCCGTGGCCAGATCCGGTTTTTCGGCGAAGGTGCGCACCCGGTAAGCTCGAAGCTCCTCGAACAGGTGCTCGGCCGAGCCCTCGAACTGGATGTACCCGTAGCCGGTGGCCGGGTAGGTGGGCTTGATGCCGATCGTGACCAGCGCGCCGGGTTCCTGTGCTTTTTCGATGGCCACGCGCAGCGTCTCGTGGAAGGCCCGGACGTTTCGAATCACGTGGTCGGCCGGCAACACGACCATGAGCGCATCGGGGTCCTGCGCCAGCAGCTTGATCGCCGCATAGGTGATGCAGGGCGCCGTATTGCGCCCGATGGGCTCGGCCAGGATGTTTTCAGGGGGAAGGGCGGGCAGTTGCTCGCGGGTTTTTTCCACGTAGCGCTGATGGGTGACGATGTAGCAGCGCTCGATCGGAACCAGTCCCTGCAGGCGGGCCACCGTGTTCTGCAGCAACGTGGCCTCGCCGAAAACCTTTAGAAACTGCTTGGGGTGGTCGATACGACTTTTGGGCCAGAAGCGGCTTCCGATACCACCCGCCATGATCACCGCATACAGCATAGGTCACATTCCGGTTTGGTGAAACGAAAGGATTGTATGCACGGGCAAGCGTTGCGCGAACGAGCCGTGCCGGATGCAGGTTGCGACGCTCCCGTAAAAAATACGGCGCGGCCTTCATTCTGTGGCGCATAAACAGGAAAAAACGATGGGTCAACGTGCCGTCTGGTTTGCCCGCAACGAACAGGCCGAGGCGCTGGAGCGGGCCGGCCGTAAGGCCGAAGCGCTGGCGCTCTACGAGGCCAACGCCCGGGAGGGATGCGATCTGAGCTTCACCTACGAGCGGCTGGGCGCGCTCTACGAGGAGCAGGGGAAGCTGGAGCAGGCGCTGGAGGCGTTCGAGACGGCCCGCCGGATCGAGCAGAAACGGGGCCCCAGCAAGCGGCTGGTCCGGCTGGTCCGACGTGTCGAAGCACTGCAGCGGCGGCTGCAGGACCGCGAGCACGAGCAGCGCGCGCGTCTGTTGTTTGCGGAGGCGAGCTACAGCAGCGGACGACCGCAGCGCGCCGCGGCCGGTACGCAGCAACGCAAGGGCTGTCTGGGCGTGTGGCTGCTGGGAGCGATCGGCCTGGGCGGACTGCTGGGATGGCTTATGTGAACGATTTGTGTACGTGCACAGGCTCCAAGATATTCCGGAGATTTACTACCGACAGGCTCCGCTCGTAGTCAGGCACGAAGCGCAGCGAAGTGCCGTTTCGGGTGACGCCACTCCGGCTGGCGCCTTCGTGGCTTACTACAGACGCGCTCGCGCTCGTAGTCAGGCATGGAGCACAACGGCGTGCCATCCCGAGTAATGCCCTTCAGGCGCAGCGGTGCTGTGGGATGGGCGCTGGCGCGGGAACCTGTCGCACGCCTCCCGGAGTTTGCCTTTTCGTCCGGAGCCATCTTTTTCCGCGCATGGCGATTCTGACGGTCCCGAAAGTTTTGCGCGAAAAGCTCGGCGACGAGGGCGTCGAGGCGCTCATTGCGTTGCTCAACGAGGCGGCCCATCACGAACGCAACAATTTGCTGGAGATTGTCGAGGAGCGCTTCGCGCGGCGGGTTGCCGAGACCGAAAAGCGCCTGGACAATCGCATCACCGAGGAGGTGGCGCGTCTGGAGCAGCGCATTACGGAGGAGGTGGCGCGTCTGGAGCAGCGCATCAGCGCCGTAGAGGCGAAGTTTGATAGCCGGATCGCGGAAGTGGAGGCGAAGCTTGATAGTCGGATCGCGGAAGTGAAAGTGGCGCTCGGCGAGCGGTATGCGAGTCTGGTGCGGTGGATGTTCATTTTCTGGGCGGGACAGATCGGGGTGATCGTGGCGCTGTTCGCGCTGCTGCGGTGAAGTGGGAATTCGTTCAGACGTGTGCAACTGCGTAGAAGTCGTCCGAAAAATCGTGTCGAAGCGGTTCGCGGTTGCGACCTGCATAGCGTTTCGTTGAGCTTTGTAGCCTGTCGTTTGAAGCACAGCGCGCTCGTAGTCAGGCACGAAGCGCAGCGAAGTGCCGTCACGAATAACGCCGCTTTGGCGGACGCCCTGGTGGCGCACGACAAATCCGTGCCGAGCGTCACCGGATCTCCCCTTGTTTTCCGGATAAGTTCTACAAACAGGCTCTGCTTGTAGTCCAGCACGAAACGGAGCGAAGCGTCCGTCTTGGGGAGCGTCCATGTCCGCCTACGAATTCTCTGAACACGCCCGTGAGATGCTACGGGAACGGAATATCCTGGAAGCATGGGTAGAACGTGTACTGGAAGAGCCTGAAATAACCGAGTGGAAGGTTACACTACCTTCGGGCGATTGAAGCGTTTGGCGGAAGGTATCTGCGGGTCGTAGTCAATCCGGAGGCAGCGCCACAACGTATTGTGACCGTCTTTTTTGATCGCAGGCTAAAGCGAAAAGAACGATGCGACTGAAAGTGGACACGAAGAACGACGCCCTCTACCTGCGCCTCGATGAGTCGGCGGTGGTGGAATCGGAGGAGGTGCGGCCGGGGATTATTCTGGATTACAACGCTGAGGACCAGGTGGTGGGCATCGAGATTCTGGGAATTCGGAAGCGGATCCCGGAACAGATGCTGAAGCGTCTGGAGTTCGAAACGCTCTGAGCAGAAACAGGGGAGCGGCGGGGCATCATCGGCCATCGCGCGCCACTCTCGGATGACGAAGGGGGTCGAGAAATCGTTTGAAAAATCGTGTCGAAGCAGTTCGCAATTGCGACCAGTATAGCGTTTCGCTGAGTTCCTGCCGTTTGAAGCACAGCGCGCTCGTAGTCAGGCACGAAGCGCAGCGAAGTGCCGTTTGGGTGACGCCACTCCGGCTGGCGCCTTCGTGGCTTACTACAGACGCGCTCGCGCTCGTAGTCAGGCATGGAGCACAACGGCATGCCATCCCGAGTAATGCCCTTCAGGCGCAGCGGTGCTGTGGGATGGGCGCTGGCGCGGGAACCTGTCGCACGCCTCCCGGAGTTTGCCTTTTCGTCCGGAGCCATCCTTTTCCGCGCATGGCGATTCTGACGGTCCCGAAAGTTTTGCGCGAAAAGCTCGGCGACGAGGGCGTCGAGGCGCTGATCGCTCTTTTGAATGAGGCAGCCCATCATGAGCGCAATAATCTGCTGGGCATTCTGGAAGAACGTTTTGAGCGGCGCGTAACCGAGGAAGGCAAGCGATTGGACAATCGCATTGCAGAGGAGGTGGCGAAACTGGACCGCCGGATCACGGAGGAGGTTGCCAGACTGGACCACCGGATCACGGAGGAGGTAAAGCGGCTGGAGGTGTTGCTTGCCGAGACGGAGAAACGACTGGACCGCCGGATCACGGAGGAGGTTGCCAGACTGGACCACCGGATTACGGAGGAGGTAAAGCGGCTGGAGGTGTTGTTTGCCGAGACGGAGAAGCGACTGGATCACCGGATCACGGAGGAGGTGTCGCGACTGGAAAAACAAATCGCCGAAGTGAAAGTGGCGCTCAGCGAGCGGTATGCGAGTCTGGTGCGGTGGATGTTCCTTTTCTGGGCGGGGCAGATCGGAGTGATCGTGGCGTTGTTCGCGCTGCTGCGGTGAAGCAGGCAATTCGTTCGGACACATGCAACTGCGTATAGGGGATTGCCGATTTACCGGTGCATGAGGGCGCAACGCCCCGGGTGCCGGGCATAGTCCGGCGCGTACGACAGAGCGGACACAGGGTCCGCCCCTGCAGGACAGGGAAAACGTCAGGGATCTGGTAGGGGCGCACCACCGTGTGCGCCCGTGCTTTTTTCCACGCACAATGATTTCCCGGAAATCGTAGTAGAAGCCATCCGAAAAGCAGCTTCTTCGCGATTGGGATCTGTAAACCGTTGAGCCAGCACTACGAACGCGTCTGCAGTCAGGCACGAAGCGTAGCGGCGTGCCGTCTCGGGTGACGCCACTCCGGCTGACGCCTCCGTGGCTTACTACAAACCCGTGCTTCTGACGCGCAGCGCAAAGCCCTGGCCTACCAGATCTCCCCCTGTTTTCCGGATAAGTTCTAGTCAGGCACGAAGCGCAGCGAAGTGCCGTCACGAATAACGCCGCTTTGGCGGACGCCCTGGTGGCGCACGGCAAACCCGTGCCCCCGGCACAAAGGGCCGGGACCGCTGTGGGGCGATTCGGAAAGAACGCCCGTCCGGTCCGGCAGCATTTGCCGCGGGTGCGTGGGATTCCGGTGAAATGAACCACGGGACTTTCCTTCTCGGTCGTGATGTTATAATTTTCAGCCCGTCGGGTCCGATCTTTGTTGGCGGACCCGCACCGGATCGACCGGGCGTCCCCGACACGCAGCCGTATGAGCGACGCATCGCAGCAGGAACGCCAGCCTTCGGGCACGCCGCCTCCGGCGCCGCCGGGGTGGTCGTATTACGGTCCGCCGGAGGAGGACGAGATCTCGCTACTGGACCTGGGCGTGGTGATTGCCCGCCAGCGGCGCGTCATTGTGGTGAGCGTCTTAGTGGCGCTGGTGATCGGGGTGGTGGTGGCCCTGCTGACGCCCAAGACGTACGTGGCCGAGGCGAAGCTGGCGCCCAGCAGCACGGGATCTGCGAGCGGGGCGCTTTCGGCGCTGCGATCGTTCGGGCTGTCGCTGGGCGAGGGCGAGATCGTCAGTCCGAGCGTCTATCCCGACATCGTGGGGAGTCCGGATTTTCTGCTGGCGCTGGCGCGCGACACGTTCTACATCGCCGAAGAAGGCCGGCGAATGACGCTGGTCGAATACTACGGCCGGCGGAGCTGGCTGTCGTATCTGAATCCGTTTGGCTGGCTGCGAAGCCTGCTCGGCGGTAGCGAAGAGGCGCCGGTGCGGGACCTCTACTCCGGTGCGCTGATTCTCCCGACGGAGGAGGAGTACACGGCGATCCGGGCGCTTCGTGAGGTGCTCAGTGCCTCGGAGAAGGCGGGTGGCGGGTTGTTGAAGGAAGGCCCTGGCGTGATCACGGTGCGGGCCGAGACGGAGGACCCGTATCTGTCGGCGGCGATCGTAGAGCGGGCCATCCGGCACCTGCAGGCGGCGATCAACCGGATCAAGACCGAGAAGGCGCGGCAGGACCTGGAGTTTCTGGAGCGGAAGTTCGCGCAGGTGGAGGCCGAGCTGCGGCAGGCCGAGAACGAGCTGGCGCGATTTCTGGATGCGAACCGCAATCCGCAGACGGCCCAGCTCCGGGCCGAGATGGAGCGGCTGCAGCGGCAGGTGAGCTTCAAGGAGCAGCTCTACCGCGAGATCCAGTTGCAGAAGACGCAGGCCGAGATCCAGGTGCAGAAGGAGGCGCCGGTGCTGAGCATCGTGCAGCCGCCCGTGCCCCCTGACCAGCCTACAGGCACGAGCCGCAAGCTGATCGTGCTGTTGTTTCTGTTTCTGGGCGTGTTCGTGGGGCTGGGGCTGGCCTTCGTGAACCACTGGCTCTCGCGTCCACCTTCGGACGACGAAGAGCGCCGGAAGGTCGAAGAAGTCCGTGCGCTTTTCCGACCCACCACCTGGTGGGGCGAAGTGAAAGCGCTGGTGAATGGACGCACCCGCACGAAGGAAAGGGAACGTCCCCGGTGAGCGAGCGGGATGATGCGGCTGAACCGCGGCGAGTCGGCGTGGGCATTAACAGTTTGCAGGCATTGAGATTGAGCAGGGAAGAATCTATCATTTGATCAAGAGGGCACATGGAAGTAAAGGCAACTGTTTCGGTTCAAACCGATCACGCAGTTAAAAAAGAATTGCTGGAGCGGATTCGGACGAAGGAGGCGGTGGTGGGCGTGGTGGGGCTGGGCTACGTGGGCTTGCCCTTTGCCGTGGAGAAGGCCAAGGTGGGCTACCGCGTCATCGGCATCGAGCAGAATCCCCGCCGGGCCGAGAAGATTAGCCGCGGGGAGAACTACATCCGGGACGTGCGCGACGAGGAGCTGCGGCGACTGGTGGCCGAAGGTCGGATCGTGGCCGAGACCGACTTCGGGCGCGTGCCGGAGATGGACGTGGTGGTCATCTGCGTGCCCACGCCGCTGACGAAGAACCTGACCCCGGACCTGCAGTATGTCGAGCGCGTCACGCACGAGATCGGGCGGCGGTTGCGCCCGGGCCAGCTCGTCAGTCTGGAGTCGACGACCTATCCGGGCACGACCGAGGAGGTGATGCTTCCGATTCTGGAGGGCGAGAGCGGGTTGAAGGTCGAGCGGGACTTTTTCCTGGCGCACTCGCCTGAGCGGGTCGATCCGGGCAACCAGCGTTACACGACGAAGAACACCTCGAAGGTGGTGGGCGGCGTGGGGCCGGAGAGCCTGGAAGTGGCCGTAGCCTTCTACAGCCAGACGATCGAGCACGTGGTGCCGGTCTCGAGCGCGAAGGCGGCCGAGCTGGTGAAGGTTTTCGAGAACACGTTTCGGGCGGTGAACATTGCGCTGGTCAACGAGCTGGCGCTGTTGTGCGACCGGATGGGGTTGAACGTGTGGGAGGTGCTGGAGGCGGCCTTTACGAAGCCGTTCGGGATCATGCCGTTCTGGCCGGGACCGGGCGTGGGCGGGCACTGCATTCCGGTCGATCCGCACTATCTGGAGTGGAAGGCCAAGGAGCTGAACTTCAACACGCATTTCATTGCGCTGGCGGGGGAGATCAACCGGAAGATGCCGGAGTTTGTGCGGGAGAAGGCCTACCGGGTGTTGAACCGGCTGGGGGTGGCGCCTTCGCGGGCGCGGGTGCTGCTGCTGGGGGTGGCCTACAAGCGGGACCTGGAGGACTGGCGCGAAAGTCCGGCGCTGGAGGTGCTGCGTCTGCTGGAGGCCGACGGGGTGACGGTGCGCTACCACGATCCGTACGTGCCGGAAGTTCAGGTGGCGGGTCGGAGCTACCGGAGCGTGCCGCTGACGCACGAGGAGGTGGCGGCGGCGGACCTGGTGATCATCACGACGGACCACAGCACGATCGACTACCGGTGGGTGGTCGAGCAGGCGCGTGCGGTGCTGGACACGCGCTACGCGACGCGCGGCATTGAAAGCGAAAAGATTGTGCTGCTATGAAGCGATTTGCGCTCACGGGCGCGGCGGGCTACATTGCGCCGCGTCATCTGAAGGCGATTCAGGAGGTGGGGGGCGAGCTGGTGGCGGCGCTGGACGTGGTGGACGCGGTGGGGGTGCTGGACCGGTACTTTCCGGAGGCGGCGTTTTTCCTGCACCCGGAGCTTTTTGAGGCGCACCTGGAGGATCTGCGGGATCGGGGCGAGGGGGTCGATTACGTGTCGATCTGCGTGCCGAACTTTTTGCACGGGGCGCACATTCGGCTGGCGTTTCGGGTGGGGGCCGATGCTTTGTGCGAGAAGCCGCTGGTTCTGGAGCCGTCGGAGCTGGATCGGCTGGCGGAGCTGGAGGCCAGGTCGGGGCGCAGGGTATGGACGGTGCTGCAGCTTCGGGTGCATCCGGCGCTGGCGGCACTTCGGGAGCGGCTGCTGGGCGAGGGCGCGGTCAGGGACGTGGAGCTGACCTACATCACGGGTCGGGGGCCGTGGTATCTCAAGAGCTGGAAGGCGCGTGAGGAGCTCAGCGGCGGGGTGGCGATGAACATCGGGGTGCACTTTTTTGATCTGTTGCACTGGTTGTTCGGGGGTCTGGAGCGGGCGGAGTTGCACGTGCGGACGGCGACGACGATGGCGGGGTATCTGGAGCTGGAGCGGGCGCGGGTGCGATGGTTTCTGTCGATCGATGCGCGCTATGTGCCGGAGGCGTTGCGGGCGCAGGGGCAGCGGACGTATCGGTCGATCCGGATCGACGGGGAGGAGGTGGAGTTTTCGGGCGGGTTTACGGAGTTGCACACGGAGGTGTATCGTCGGACGCTTGGGGGCGCGGGGTTCGGGCTTGCGGAGGCGCGGGCGGCGATCGAGACGGTGGATCGGTTGCGTCGGCTGGAGGTGGTGCGGGCCGTTGATGGTCAGCGACACAGCCTGGTGGCGGCATGAGCTGGTGGAAGCACGAGACGGCCGTCGTGGATGAGGGGGCCCGGATCGGGGAGGGCACCCGGATCTGGCATTTCAGTCACGTGATGGGCGGAGCGGAGGTCGGGGCGCACTGCACGCTGGGGCAGAACGTGTTCGTGGCGCGGGGGGTGAAGGTGGGGGACCATTGCAAGATTCAGAATAATGTGTCGCTGTACGAGGGGGTGGAGCTGGAGGACTACGTGTTTTGCGGGCCGAGCATGGTGTTTACGAACGTGCGGACGCCGCGGGCGGCGTTTCCGCGGAAGGGGTCGTATGTGCGGACGCTGGTGCGGCATGGGGCGTCGATCGGGGCGAACGCGACGATTGTGTGCGGGGTGACGATCGGGCGGTGGGCGCTGGTGGCGGCGGGTGCGGTGGTGACGAAGGATGTGCCGGACTACGGGCTGGTGGCGGGGGTGCCGGCGCGTCTGGTGGGATGGGTGTGCGAGTGCGGGATCCCGTTGCGTTTCGAGGGGCGGGAGGCCACCTGTCGGGAGTGCGGCCGCCGATACGTGCAGGAGGAAAAACGAGTCCAGAAAGTGTCGTGAACGGGCGAATTCCGATTCTGGATCTTACGTCGGAGGTCGCGGAGCTCTGGGACGACCTCATGGCCGCCATTGGACGGGTCCTTCGCTCGGGCCAGTTTATCCTGGGCCCGGAGGTGGAGGCCTTTGAGCGGGAGGTGGCGGCCTATCTGGGTGTCAGGCACGCTATCGGAGTGAATTCCGGTACCGATGCTCTGGTGATTGCCCTGAGGGCTCTGGGCGTGGGCCCCGGGGACGAGGTCATCACCACCCCCTTCACCTTTTTCGCCACTGCCGAGGCCATCAGCATGGTGGGGGCCACCCCGGTTTTCGTGGACATTGACCCAAGCACTTTCAACATCAATCCCGAACTGATAGAGCCCGCCCTTTCCTCGCGCACCAGGGCCATCCTGCCCGTGCATCTCTATGGCCAGGCGGCCGACATGGACCCCATTCTGGAGATCGCCCGGAAGCACGGGCTCAAGGTTCTGGAAGACGTGGCCCAGGCTTTCGGCGGCGAGTACAAGGGCCGCAAGCTCGGTACCCTGGGAGATGCCGGTGCCTTTTCCTTCTTTCCCTCCAAGAATCTGGGGGCCTACGGGGATGGCGGCCTCATCGCCACCAACGATGACCAGGTGGCCGAGCTCGCCCGCATGCTCCGGGCCCATGGCGCCAGGAAGAAGTATTACAACGAGATGCCGGGCTACAACTCACGGCTTGATGCGTTGCAGGCGGCCATCCTGCGGGTGAAGCTCCCTCATGTGGATGCCTGGAACGAAGCCCGCAGGTGGGTGGCCCGGACCTACAACGAACTTCTGAAAGACGTGCCCGGGGTCGTGATTCCCTGCGAGGCCCCCTACGCGAAGCACGTCTACCACCAGTACACGGTGCGTATTCCGGAGGGAAGGCGGGACGAGGTGCAGCGAAGGCTTGCCGAGATGGGCATAGGCACCATGGTCTACTATCCCGTGCCCCTCCACCGGCTTCCTGTTTATGGCTATCCCGAAGGTACCTTCCCGGAAGCCGAGCGGGCGGCCCGGGAGGTGCTTTCGCTGCCGATGTGGCCTGGCATGAAGTCGGACACCCAACAGAAAATCTGGGAGGCAATTCTATATGCCATAAATTCATGAATGCTATTCGCCGTGTGAGTCAAAGCAGTTTCTTTCGAGGCGTGATAGCCATTGCAGGGGGGACCGCCTTGGCTCAGGCGGTGGGCGTCCTTCTCTCCCCTCTGCTCACCCGTCTGTACACTCCGGAGGCCGTGGGGCTCTGGGGGCTTTTTATGAGCTTTCTGGGAGTGACTTCGGTAGCCGCTACCCTTCGCTACGAGGTGGCCATTGTAGCTGCTGCTAGTGAGGAGGACGCCCTAGTCCTCACCCGAAGTAGCTTGGTCTTGGCATTGCTAACAAGCTTTCTGGGAGCTCTGGTTCTGGAATTTCTACGCCGAAAGGATCTCTTTGGCTATGGAAGCCTCCCCGCTTGGGCATCCCTCTTGGCTTTTCTGGCTCTTTTGGCATCCGCATGGGGTTTGGTTCTCCGCTACTATAGCGTGCGCAAGGGAGCCTTCGGTCTGGTAGGACGCTTTACCGTGACTCAGGGTATAGCTCGTCCAGTAGCTCAGGTTCTTTTCTCCTTTACAGGCGGAGGTGGCCTCCTTTTAGGGGATGTTACGGGGCGGTTTTTGGGGCTCCTGTCCCTATGGCGAATTTTGCCCAGTACTTCTGGCCTTTGGCTCTCTCCAAGGGTGTTGGTCAAGTTTCGGTCCTACCCTTTGGTACAACTTCCCTCTGGCGTCATTGATACTTTTGCCCTGATGGCATTAATACCGGTGTTTACAGCTCTCTATGGACCTGCTACCGGAGGTCATTTGGCTCTGGGACAACGGGTGGTGGGGCTTCCCCTAAACCTTATTGGAGCGGCTATAGCGGATGTTTTTTATAGTCGCGCCTCTGACTTAGTGCGGAAATGCCCTAAAACTCTGCGCTCTTTTCTTATAGTCACAGCTTTTCGAATGGCCTTGGTTTCGGTGCCTTTAGGGCTAACTCTTTGGTTCATCGCACCCCGAGTTGTACCTTGGGTGTTTGGTTCAGAATGGGGAGAAACTGGAGAGATGGTTGCTGCATTAGCTCCTTGGTTCGCTGCACAGTTAGTTGTAAGTCCACTAAGTCGGATAGTTTTTTTATCTCGATATGGATGGCTTAAACTACCTTACGATATGCTTTCTGTTGTTGTAATAAGTTCTCCGCTCTTTTTTTCCTTTGATAATTCTGTTAGTGCGCTTGCTGTGGTTTCATGGGCAAAAACAGGACAGTTAGGTTTATATCTGTTACTGATAGTTTTGATTACTCGCCCTGATTGTCTTTTGAATAATTAATTGAATGGAGAAAAATTATGAAAGTTCAACTAAATTTGATGGAAAAAAGTTGGCAGAGATTTAATAGTATTTGGATTCGAGGCTGTGTAATACATGCAGATAAAATATTGTCTCTACAAGAATTAGAATGCTTGTTAAAAAAAACAGTTATTAATGATCGCATAGATGTTGAACTTCTCAAGGCGACGCTTAGAGGCATTAAAGGTTTCTTTGCAATCGTGTGGACATTGCCTGCCTACACTGTCTTAATAACTGACATAGTGCGAACCTATCCTTTATTTTTTCTTGTCTCCAAAGATCGCTTTATTATTAGAGATTCGTTACCAACGAAAATTGGATTAGAAGAGGATGTGTGCAGTATTATAGAATTTATGCTTACTGGATTTGTTTCAGGATTTAATACCACTTGGAAAAATGTTTTTCAAGTTCAAGCAGGAGAAGTTGTTGTTTTGCATCATAACTCAAGTGAAATCAGTCGTGTCTGTTATAACTTTTTCAATCCCTTGCATCCAAAAGTAATTAAGGGAGTGTATGAAGAAGAAGAGTTTATATCAAAGCTTGATTATACACTGTCTTTAGTTACAGAGCGCTTAGTAAAATATCTTAATGGAAGAACTGCTGTTGTTCCATTAAGTGGAGGTTGGGATTCCCGAACAATAATTTTACATCTTAAACGCTGGGGGTATCCCCGAGTGGTAGCATTTAGTTATGGAAAAGAGGGAAATCAAGAGTCAGTGATAGCTGCTGAAGTAGCACGTCAATTAGGAGTTGAATATGTGTTTATGCCTTATCAAGTGGATGATTGGCGTGCTTTGTCTGAATCTTCATTATATTTGGATTATCTTATGTATGCTCATAATAGTGTCTCAGTTCCTCATATTCAGGATTTGCTGGCCATTTTCCAAATGGTGCGTCGCGGAATTGTGGTATCGGGAGACGCAGTGGTTATCCCGGGTCATTCGGCTGATTTTGTCGCGGGTTCGCATCTGTGTTCTGATCACGGATTGATTAGAAATATAGAAGAATTAGTAAAGGCTATTTTTGCGAAACATTATGTATTAATGCCTCCTCAGGTAGCTGTATCTTACATTTTAGAATTTATTAAGCCTAATGAGTTGGAGAAATTGTTGTACATGGTGTATAAAAAAATAGAAAAGCAAATTAAGAGTTGTTATCAAGAGATAGGTTTTGTGGACCCACATGCTCTATTAGATTTTTGGAATTGGAGAGAACGTCAGGCTAAATTTATTGTAAACTCGATAAGAGTTTATGAATATTTTGATTTGGACTTTTGGTTGCCTCTTTGGGATGTTGATTTTGTCAAATTCTGGGAAAATATGCCACTAGAATGGCGTATAAATAGAATGTTTTATCATAAGTATATCGTGTGGTTGCAGAATCAAATGGCTATTGACGTTCCTGTAAGTCTGAGTAGTAAAGAAAAAGAATTTATAAAAGCTTTTTTTCGAAAAATTGGGTTGGCAGATTTGTTTGAAAAAATGTGGATTTTTTTTTGTTTTGAAAAAAAGAGAGATAATGAAGGAATATATAAAGGAATATGATGTACACCCTCTGCAATGGTACGGTGTATGGAATAGAGATGATTTTTACGTGCTTGCATCGCGGGTGAGAAGTCAAATAAACATCAACACATTGATTACCATTGACGTTTTTCAGAAGCTGTATCGGTAAATATGAAAGTACTTAGCATCGTAGGTGCCCGGCCCCAGTTCATCAAAGCGGCGGCCGTCTCCCGGGTGCTCCGGGCTGAGCCCGGGGTGCAGGAGGTGCTGGTCCATACCGGCCAACACTACGACGACAACATGAGTCGGGTGTTCTTTGAGGAGCTGGAGATTCCCGAGCCCGACTACCACCTGGGCATCGGGGGCGGCACCCACGGCCAGAACACGGGCCGGATGTTGGAGGCCATCGAGAGGGTGCTTCTCAAGGAACAGCCAGACTGGGTGCTGGTTTACGGCGACACCGACAGCACCCTGGCCGGGGCCCTGGCGGCGGTGAAGCTCCACATTCCTGTGGCCCATGTGGAGGCTGGTCTGCGCTCCTTCAACCGCCGCATGCCGGAAGAAATAAACCGGGTGCTCACGGACCACGCATCGGACATTCTTTTTGCTCCCACCGAAACCGCGGTGAAGAATCTACGATGTGAGGGCATTGCAGAAGACAAAATTTACCTGGTAGGAGATGTAATGTACGATGCCGCGCTCTACTACGGGGCGAAGGCTGAGGTAAAAAGCCAGCTCCTGAAGCAGCTTGGCCTTCCGCCCAGAGGCTATATCTTGGCCACTGTCCACCGGGCGGAGAATACCGATGATCCCGGGCGCCTGCGGGCTATCCTCGAGGCTCTGGCCGAGGTGCATCAGGAGGTCCCCGTGGTCTTCCCTGTGCACCCCAGAACCCGCAAGCGGACGGAGGCCTTTGGACTTGAAGGTTACTTGAAGAAGGTACTGGCCCTTGAGCCCGTGGGCTATCTGGACATGGTCATGCTGGAGAAGAACGCATGTCTTATCGCCACCGATTCTGGAGGGGTGCAGAAGGAAGCCTACTTCTACAGGGTGCCCTGTGTCACTCTGCGAGAGGAAACAGAGTGGTTGGAACTCCTAGAGTCTGGCTGGAATCGCTTGGCATCTCCCAGGAGTAAAGAGGCAATGATGGATGCCATGATTGGCTGTATCGGTGTGCAGGGGAACGAAGTTCAGTTATTTGGTTCTGGCCAAGCAGCTCAGGATATTGTAACAGTCATTTTAATTAGAAGTCATCCGAAAAAGGTTCTCAAGAAGATCATGAGGCACCCGAGCAATACAAAACCCAGGTAGTTTTCCGCGTAGCGCTCATGACGCATCACAATCCGGCGAAAATGCCCCAACCACGCAAACAACCGCTCTACTTTCCAACGGCGTCGATAGCGACGAAGCTTACGCCCATCCTGCGTCTTTTTCCGCTTCCGATTCCGCCGATGCGGGGCAATCATCTCTATACCCTGTTGCGCCAATGCCTTATCCAGCGGATCACTGTCATATGCCCGATCTCCAATCAAACGTACTGGCCTGGCCTCGGTAAAACGAGCCGCCAGAGTGGCTTCGACCAACCGGGTCTCATGTGGCGAAGCACTGGCCACCAGCACCGCCAGCGGCATCCCATTGGCATCGGCTATCGCCATGAGTTTGCTTCCTTTACCTCGCTTTGTCTTGCCCACACACGTCCCCCCTTTTTAGCAGCGACAAAGCAGGCATCGATAAAGCACTCCGAAAGCTTGAGCTTGCCCTGTTGGTGGAGTTCTTCGGCCAACACCTGCAAAATGCGTTGGAGGGTGCCGTTTCGGTTCCATGCTTGGAAGCGATCGTGGCAGGTGGACCTGGGCGGAAAGTGGGCGGGGAGCTTGGCCCAGGGAGCGCCGGTCTGGAGTATCCAGAGGATCGCTTCGAGGATCTCGCGGTCGGCGCGTCGGGGACGGCCGCGTCGATCAGGGCGTTTAGGAGGGGAGACGATCAGGGGCTCGATGCGTGCCCATTGTGCGTCGGTGAGTTTCATGAGGCCGCTCCGATTATCGTGGCGATTACAGAGTATCCCTATTTTCCGGATAAGTTCTAACCTGAAGCCGAGATTGTCGTGCAGTCAAACCTCAAACCTCAGGAGCAGTACAGATGGTACGTGTTTTCTGGACCGATCCGCGGAAGCCGATACCCTCGCAGATTGAGGTACTTCACGAGTTGCTGGAAGAGGACGTAGAACTGGTACAGGCCGAACGACCGCTTGTCTCGGCTGAGGAGATTGCAGCACATTTTCGCGAGAGCGGTTGTGAAGAACTGGTAGTGGACTGGAACGCTCCCGCCCGGGTTCTCGCGCATCTGGTGGAGCAGGGCATACATCCTCTGATTGCCGAGATGCAGGAGGTGTCTCTTGAGCAAGCTGATTTTGTTGAGAACGGCAAAGGGTATCGCTTTGATTATTTCTATCGACTGGAAGATGTGCGCTTGTTGCTTCGCCGGGTTCGTCGAGGTGAGGCTTTGCGCGGAAGCGGCCCGTTGCCCCTTCTGGCACGCATCGACATGGAGGGAGAGCAGTCGCTCTATATTGTCTTTTCAAAAGAAGATCTGCACGGATTGATGTTGGATACCGGTTATGAGGTAGTAGACTTTATGCATATACCGGTTGCCCATGCGGGGATGTTGATTGATCTGATTGATCGGGGGATGCTGGAGGGCGGCTACTGCCTGCTGAATTCTGAAAAGGTAGAGCAGGTGCGAGCAGTGGGACGTGCGGCACTGACGAAGCGGGAAGGTTCGTCCGAATAAAGTCTGTGTTTTTGCTTTTGTATAGGCCGGTTTGAGTAATTCAGAGAGGACATTGTTACGCGAGGTCGATAGAAAATTTCCGCAGTTGAATAGCGACGGTAGCGTTGAAGGTTAGAAGGTGGACCTTTTATGCGTGGAAAACTGGACTAATCGACCCGCCTGAAATGAATACGTTGGCTCTGGAGGCCAATGCAAATAGATTGAAGCACCTTGTGTAAGGCTGATATGCCGGTACGCTTTTAGCCTTACACAAGAACGGCGCCACTACATTCCGGACCATAGAGGCAGACGTATATATTTCAGGAAGGCGACCGCGGCGTGTGGCCTGTAGCACCCGGAGATTCGTGCAGGTTCGAGAGTGGTTGTTGGAGCGAACTGGAGGTGATGCGGGCAGCGATTCCGTTATTGCCATGCTCACACACTCAGCAACAGCCCAAAGCCACGAGAGGCGCGGGTGCAGCGCCGCTGGTATTCTACTTCTGATAAGTTGATTTATCGCAACCCCAAATAGGGGCCGCGCTCAGAGCTTTGTGTTGGTTCTTCGAACCGTTTAGCATGGCAATAACGGAAAAGTCGTCGCTCTCTCCACATTCATCTCGAGGCCCGTCGTGTTCGTCAGAATGTCCGCATAGCAACCCGTCCAGGTACATGGAACCGGGACAGGCTCGCCACCTCTGGTCAATCGCTCTCCATGCCAAACTGTGCAGCGCCCACCGTCCGCACGGCTTTGAAACGGCAAGACCTGAGCAATGCCCTACCTTGTGTAAGGATTGATCGGTCACTCACTTTCTAACTTACACAAGGTCGGATTATAATCCTAGTAGCCACTCTTTTTGGTAATGTCTGAAGGTCAGGAATTCTTCCCAACTCCAAACATGCTCAGCCAAGCCAATCGCCCTGGCTGACGTGCCTGGCCGATAGCGCCGCCCGCCCGGCAAGCCGGCAACGCGCTCTCGCAACACCCGATGCAGGCGCATCCAGTTGTGATCGAACAAACAGAGCCACACCAGCGCATCCCAGCTTGTCGGCTTCTTCGCAAAAGCATGCGTTTTACGCGTCAAGGCGTTGCGCCGATCACGCAACACTCCGTTGAAGCGTTCCTCGTGCACATAGTGGAGTCACGGTACGCTCGCCGAATGGCCTTCTCATAGGCTTTCCGGCCATCACTGACCCAGGACGCACCGGCCTGCGCATGGGTGCGTTGGCGGGTCAGACGCACCACCTCAGGGGCCAGCTCGTCCTCCGTCGGTCCAAAGGCCCAGGCCACCACAAAGCGACTGGCCCGGTCCTGGCTCAAACATCCCCAACGAGGGCCCACTTCGCCTGTCCGGCCCGACCCTGCTCCAGCATCGGCACACTTTTTTTTTTGACAAAGGACCAAAAGGCGTCCACCTCCACCTGGCTCAGCTGGAGCTCGCACACCAGGGCCTAGGTGATGGCCTCCGCATGGTGTGCCGCCCGACGCAGCCAGCGACCAATGGTCTCATACTTGTGGCCGTTGATCTCCTCAGCGGCGCTCAAACTCCCCCGCCGCATAACAATGATCAGGGCACGGGCCACTTCGGCCGGTGGGGTGCGCAGACGATATATCGGGGTGCCCAGGGTGAGACCGAAGGAACGGCCGCAGCCGCGACATACCCAGCGCGGGCGGCCGTCTTTATGGCCGTTGCGGACCGTGTGCTTGTCGCCACAACGGGGACAGGGTGGGTTGTCCGGTGATGCTTTTCGAGCCATGGTTCACCTCCTACCCCTAATTATAATCACTACTGCATAGAGTGACAACCTACAATGCTGCCCCTCCAGAGAAATGCGCCCACGCTGAGCCGTTCTGAATTCTCAGAGGCCACACCATACTGAAACGACAAACCCAAAGCGTCACCGTACCTTGTGTACGGTCAGAGCCTAAAAGGCTGGATCATTCTTACTCAAAGTCAATTTGCGTTCCTTTATGACACAGATAGAAATTAGTAGAAGTCATCCGAAAAAGGTTCTCAAGAAGATCATGAGGCACTCGAGCAATACAAAACCCAGGTAGTTTTCCGCGTAGCGCTCATGACGCATCACAATCCGGCGAAAATGCCCCAACCACGCAAACAACCGCTCTACTTTCCAACGGCGTCGATAGCGACGAAGCTTAC
>Ga0207812_100118_pt1 | contig 31172 bp, 21 predicted proteins | sample CeladaPassaD2F10_FD_187496 | JGI IMG/M metagenome (GOLD analysis project Ga0207812, IMG submission 187496) | Cellulose-adapted microbial communities from the Joint BioEnergy Institute, USA - Passage D2F10 (SPAdes) (version 2) | ecosystem: Engineered > Bioreactor > Continuous culture >...
GCCGTCTGGCCTGGGTGCCTTTACCGGCGCCGGGCGGCCCCATGAACACAATGCGCATGGTTCGTCTTCGAGCTTGTTCCGGCGGAACGACCAAGCTTCCTTCCGGAAGCGGTTCGATTAAACTTATAAACCGACATTGGGAAGGGCCATGCCCGTTTGCCGAGAATGAGATGAAGAACGCACGTCAGGCCTCCGAAATCTCTGTTTCGGCCGTCTCGGTTTGCTGTCCTGCGGCAAACGCGTCCAGCAATGCATCGGCCAGCACGCGGCTGAGCGCCACGTTCACGGCGCTGCCGACCAGTCCCAGGACGGCGCCACCGATTGATTGGAGCACGCCCTTCTCGGACGCGCTATCGTTTTCCTGCACCACGATAACCGGCAGGCGCTCCTGCAGCGCCTTACGGATCGCCTGCTCCGGGTCGCGTCCACGCCGCGCCGCCTTACGGGCTTCGGCGACGAGGGCCTCCAGGTAGGCCGACACCAGCGCCCGATGCGTCTTCGACAGTCGCGGGCGCCGACGCCCCAGCCCTCCCAACACCCAGCCGACCAGCAAACCGGCGACCAGACTACCACCCACACTGACCAGCGGATGGTTCCAGAGCGCTTCCCGAAACGACCGTCCCAGCTGACGCACCTCTTCCTGGAGCGCCTCCAGATCGGCTTCAATTTCCTGCGCCTTGGCCTGCAGCGCAGCTTCCACTTCGGCCCGCGACTGCGGCCGCGACTCCGGTTCGGGCGTTGTAGCTTCTGGTTTCATAGGCAACAGAACAGCCGATTCCTTCCGGCGCTCCCAAACTCCCCGGCAAGAAATTACGTTCCTGAAGCGTCACAGACTCTCGGCGATGAAAACAACGCGACAGAGACGGACATCCCCGGATTAATCTGATCGGAACGAAAAGAGTGCGTTGATTACGCCGCAGTTTTCACCCACAATTGTCCCGAGGTACTGTCAGGCAAAAAGATATGCAAGATTATTTGTGGGGAGGGCGGGACTACAATCCTTAAAAACTAGTGCACCTCCACCCTGCACCAACCTCCAAAAACAGCTCGTTTGAGCCGATTTTTGTTCTTTGTTGCAACACCAGACTGCAGAATCGAAACAGAATGTTTCACCTATAGTTTCACCAGGGTGAAACGCGTTCGTTCGGGTCCGGGCCGCCCACAACAGGCCAGGATGCCGGGCGCTGGTGAAACAAACAGGTGAAACATGCGCTTCCGTTTCGAACTCCGAGCCGACAGGACAGGTGCTGACGGCACCGCGCCACTCTACCTGCGCATCACACATCACCGCCGGCTCTATCGCGTGGCCACAGGGATTCGCCTTGCGCCCGCCGACTGGAACGATCGCAAGCAGGAGGTACGCCGGAGCCATCCCCTCGCAAAGGCCCTGAACACCCGTCTCCGGGATCTGCTGATCGAGGCCCAGCGCCTGTCCCTGGAACACCCGAACGACCCCGAAGCCGTCCGTGCCGCCCTGAAGGGTCCCCGTGGCGATGTACTCGACTTTGCCCGTTGCCACATCGAACGGCTCACAGAGCAGGGCCGCTACTGGGAGCAGCGCAAATACCAGACGCTGCTGCGCAAGCTGTACGAAGTCTTCCACAGGCTTGACTGGGAAGACCTGACGCCGCGCGCCCTTGAACGCTTCGAGCAGCAACTGCGCACTAAGTGGGGCAACGCGCCTTCGACGATCTACAAGGAAATGACACGCCTTAGCCGGCTGGTGCGCCTGGCCATTCGCGAAGGGCTGCTTCCGCGCGATCGCGACCCGTTCCAGCGCTACGAAATGCCTCGCCCGGGCCGTCCCGTACGTCGCAAGCTTACCCTGGAAGAAATTCGCGCCCTCGAGGCGCTCGAACTTCCCGAGGGATCCCGGCTGGCGCTCTATCGGGACGTGTTCCTGTTCTGCGTCTATGCCGGCGGCATGCGCTTCGGGGACGCCGTGAGCCTGCGCCGGGAGGCCATTGGCCCCGACGGCTGGCTCCGCTACACGCAGATGAAGACCGGCGCGCGCGTGGAGCTTCCGCTTGTTCCACCCGCCCTGGAAATCGTGCGTCGCTGGGAACGTTCGGGTTCGCCCTTTGTCTTTCCGCTGCTCGAGCCAGGAGACGACGCTGATCCCTGGCGACTCCGGCGTCGCATCGCCCCAAAGAATACGCTGGCCAATCGCTACCTGAAGCAGATTGCCCGGAGGGCCGGTCTGGCCGTCCCGGAAGAAATTACCACACACACGGCCAGACATTCGTTTGCCGACGCAGCCCGCCGCGCCTCAGGAGACGTGTTCGCCGTCAGCCGGGCGCTCGGGCACACGAAGCTTTCCACCACGCAACGCTATCTGTCCGAGCTGGACCGTGACGCCGTCGCACGCCTGATCGAAACCGTATGGGGCCATGAAAAGGATACCTGAAAACGAGTTCCCCTCCTGGCCTTTCTGGCCTGAAAGCGCGCCTCACCCGGGCATACCAAAACATCTGATAAAGGCCAGGCGCAAAAAAGAAGAATTGGAAGTTGACACCTGGTACCGGATCTTCTGGGAGGACTACGACCGTGCGCGCCAGCAGGGCCTTGCAGAACTGGAGGTGCGCTACCGCACGCTGCACCGCTTCTGGCGAAGTCTTGAACTATTCAAGCGACGGGTCGAGCGTCCGCTTGCGCTGCTGTTGAAGGTGCTCGCCGAGGGACAACTGAAGCTTCCCTATAAAGAGGGGCGCGCCCTTGTGGCCCGGGGACAGCCCGGCGCCCGTGAGCTTTATGAGCTCAACCTTATCGGCCAATTCTGGGGACAGGAGCCGCAGTCGGCGGTGGAGCTACCAGCGCTTGAGATTCGCCGCCGAATGGATTTCCTTGAAATCGAGCTACGCGCCTTTCCCCGGGCACGGGCCGATTCTGCTGACGGCATGCCGCCCTTTTTCAAATACAGCCACCGCTGGCCTCGCTGGCTTCCCCGTCCGCTCAGGCTGACGTTGCCGCTCAGGAATGTCGTCGGTTCCAAGCTGGACCCGGAGGCGGCGTTGCGGCGCGAGCTGGCCATGCTGACGCAACTTCCCTTCACGCTGCGCACGTTGCTGGAAAGCGGCCCCCTCGAGGAGCAGTTGCGCTGGCAACTGGGCATCGTAGCCGTGGCCCGCTGGCATCTGATCATTGATCTCGATCCACCTCGAGACCGGCCGGAGTTGTTGCTTAAAAAAGAAGATCAGGACCTCCGCACCCGGCTGCTCTACAAAGGCTGGAAAGAGCAACGGAAGGCGCTTTTTGAGATTTTCCAGCAGGCCTATAAAGCGGAAAACCCCGACGGCCGGAAGAAGCTTCCCAACCTTGCTTGGGACCGCATTCTCGAACGCGTGGCTGAGCGACTCATGACGCTTAACATAGACCCTAAGGACATCGGCTACAAGCCAGAGGATTTCGATCCTTCCACTCCCGGTCGAGTTGATCGCTGGCGGGCGTGGTTCGATCAGCGCAAGCGGCGTGCACGTAATTAGAAGTCATCCGAAAATAAAATTCGCAATTTCGACCTGCTAATCGGTGAGGTTTATAGCCTGCTATTTGCAGCACAACCAACGTGCTTATAGTCAGGCACGAAGCGAAGCGGAGTGCCGTCTCGGAAAGCGCTACTGCGGCTGATGCCTTCGTGGCTTACTACAAGCACGTGCTTCCGACACGCAGATCTCCCCTTGTTTTCCGGATAAGTTCTAAGCAGCACGCACGAAAATAGTAAATAGCAGCCAATCCGTCGCTGACACTATCTGAATAGCATCTGCTCATTCGCTGACACTATGTTATTTCGTCAGCGACGAAAACCCGCATATCTATCTTGTGTCGCTGACATTCAGAGCGCATATTATGGGCGTCACAACAACCTGAAGATGCAAAATGGAACCGATTATTCTCAGCAGATCCGCCGATCTGGAAAAAATTGTCCGTAAGGCTGTGCAGGAAGCTGTCCTGCTTGCTGTGCGCGAAGCGGTGCGCCAGGCCGCCCGGCCGCCCTATTTGACCGTCGAGGGTCTGTCAAAGATTACCGGCTGGAGCAAGCGGCGGATTCGCTACCTCGTGAAAGAACGCCGGTTGCCGCACATTCGCCACGGCCGAAAGATCCTTTTCAAAACCAGCGAGATCGAAGCCATCCTCGAGGAGGCGAAAATCCCGGCCCGGTGGGAGTGGTGGCGCGAAACCGAATAAAATGAACTGCCGACTGCAAGGGCCTACAGTCGGCAGTTGTGTAAGGGTCAGACAACCCTCAACTAAAACCGATAGCTGCTATGAAAGCAAACGTACACTCGGTTGAAAGGATCCGGCTTTTGCTCGGCCGCCTCGAGCACGTCCGCGAAGTCGCCGTATCGCAAGAGGATCAGCAAAGCGGGATCGTGGCGAGGTGGATGGCTCGATGCCCGGGCCACGACGATGAGAACCCGTCGCTCTCGATCGCGCTGACCGCCGACGGGCGCGTCCTGCTGCATTGCTTCGCCAGTTGCACCGCCGATCACGTCCTGGCCAGCGTCGGTTTGTCGTGGCGCGACCTGGCACCGGACGCTTCGGGCGATGGCGCCGCCGTAAAGCCGCCACCGGTGCTGCTCCATCAGGTTGATTACGAAATCCGCGACCCGAGCGGTCGCCTAGTCGCTGTCCACCGGCGGAAAGACTTCAGCGACGGTACCAAACGCTTCGTCTGGCTTCACCCCGGCCCGGACGGACGCCTCAAGCCCGGGCTGGGCGGGCTCAGCCCGGCAGATCTGCCCCTGTATGGCGTCGATCGGCTCGACCGCGCGCCCGGCGGTGATCGTGGTCGAAGGCGAGAAAGCGGCCGAAGCACTCAAGGCGCTGGGCGTGAATGCGGTCGGAACTGTGACCGGCGCCAGCGCTACGCCCGGAGACGAGGTGTTGCGCCCGCTGCTGGACTTCCAGAGTGTGTTCTTGTGGGCGGACAACGACGCGCCCGGGCGGCAGCACATGTTAAAGGTCGGCGACCGCCTCCGGCGCCTGGGCGCCCGGGATGTGCGCGTGCTGGTGTGGCATGACGCGCCGCCAGGCGGCGACGCGGCCGACTTCGTTGAACACTACGGCGACCATACGCGCGAGAAGCTCCTCGAGCTGGCGGCCGTTGCCGCCCCGTTCGACGCCTGGGCTCAGGATGTGCAGGCGGAGCAGGCGCATAAAGAAATCGAAGCGAAGCAGCCCGAGCCGGAGCGTGCCTGCGTGGTCCGTGTCGCCGACGTGGAGCCGGAGCGCGTCCGCTGGCTCTGGCGCGGGCGGCTGGCGCTTGGAAAGCTTACCCTGCTGGAAGGTGATCCAGGCACCGGCAAGTCCACCCTCTACGCCGAGATCGCGGCGATCATCTCACGCGGGCGCCCCTTCCCTGATCAGGCGGAAACGCCCGTCGAGCCCGGCAACGTGGTGATCGTCACATGCGAGGATGGCGTTGCCGACACGATTCGCCCGCGGCTCGACGCGGCGGGGGCCGATCCGCGGCGGGTCTTTGTTCTCCGCGAAGTGCTGGGTGCCGACGGTCCACGCACGCCTGTGCTTCCCCAGGACGCCGCCCTGATCGAACAGGCGGTGCGCGACGTCGGCGCCTGCCTCCTGATCGTGGACCCGCTCAGCGCCCACGTGGACGCGTCTGTGAACATGTATCGCGACCAGGACGTGCGGCGCGTCCTTACCATCCTTGCGGGCATTGCTGAGCGGTGCAACTGCGCCGTGCTGGCGGTTCGGCACTTGAATAAGGCAGTCGGGCTGGACCCGATCTATCGGGGCGGCGGGTCGGTCGGAATCATCGGACAGGCGCGCTTCGCCTTCCTTCTCGCGAATCACCCTGAGCAGCCTGAGGACGCCGGCGTGCGCGTGCTGGCGCCCGTCAAGTCGAACATCGGGCGCCCGGCGTCGTCCCTGGTCCTCCGGCTCGAATCCTGGGACAGAAACTCCGACGTGGCGCGCATTTGCTGGGAGGGGACCACGACGCTGAAGGCGCGCGACCTGCTCCGACCGCCACGGGAGACGAAGCAGGACGAAGCCGCCGAATGGCTTCGCGAAACGCTTGTTAAAGGTCCCAGGCCGGCGCGGGAGATTTTCGAAGCGGCGCAAGCCGCGGGCTTTTCGGAGAAGACGATTCGCCGGGCGCAGCGAGCGCTGGGCGTAGTGGTGGAGCGCCGAGGTGAAGAAGGTCGGCGAGGCGGTGGAACCTGGTGGTGGCGCCTTCCGGGAAATAACGACTTGGAAGACTATTTAGATGGCCAAATTTCAAAAGTTGACCATCTAAATCACAATGGCGCTCAAAATCCTTCAAAACGCGCGAAAAACGAAGATTTTGCCTGCGATTTAGATGGCCAACTTAATGCTGACCGTCTAAATGTTGGCCATCTTAATCCGATGTCGGCTCGGCCGTTTGAAAAGCAGTCGCCAGGCCCGGGCGACGGTCTCGGCGGGTCTGACCCTGACGGTCCATCCGTCGCTTCCGTCGCCCCGGCCGGCGACGCTACGGATGACCGCACGGATAGCAGCGTCGCCGAGGGCGAATGGATACGGCTGTTCCCCGAGGAATGGGAGAATGAAGATGAAGACGAAGGCGAAGACGAAATTCCATTCTGACAAAGAGCGCCTGTTGCGCCGTCTCGAGGTGCGGCTTCCGGGCGCCGACACAGAGACCGGCCGGGAGGCGCTAGCCTACCTTCAGCTGCTGCTCCGGCTTCCACGGCCGGGCGACCGCGTACGCCTTCCCGACGGCCGCACCGGCATTGTCCAGGAAGTGCGGCTGCATAGCTGCTACGGCCTGGGGCCGCCGGACTGGGGCTGGCGCGTCGTGGTGCGGCCCGAAGGAGGCCTGCCTTACGAAGACGTGTTAATTAGCCCGCTCAAACTGAAATGAACGACAATCTGAAGCACAGAGCTTCTTCGGCCGATTACCGGGCTAGCCAGGCCGAAGCCTACCGCGCCTTCTGGGAGGCCTGGGAGCGGCTCTTCGGCCCGCCGGCCTTAGAGTCGATCCGCGGCCGCCTCGTGGTGCGTAGCCCGGGCCAGCTACCCCTGCGCCTACCAGATGTAGGCCAGCAGGTACAGCTGCGCGGCCGCCAGGGCCTGGTGCTGGAAGTCTTCCGCACGGCCGCGGCGGTCGAAGCCGATGGTGAAAGCCCGCCCTACGGCTGGCGGTTGCATGTGCTCCTAGAGGGCGGCGCCGTGGTAACCTGTAAGCCTCAGGCACTGCGGTGCCCGTAATGCAACACCCTGCGCTCGCGGCGCCCGGTCTTGCGCAAAACCCGGGCCAGCTGCCTGTGCGAATTGCCTGATAACCACTGCAGCGAAACAGGCCAGCGGTCACTTCCAGATACGCAAACTTTGCGCATCATGCCAGATACCAGGTCTGCAAAACAATCGAACCACCCGTTACATGGCGCCACAGGCCGCATGCGTCCGAATCGTCCTGATCAGCGGCCAGGCAGCCTGTCAGGCACTGCTTGACGTCGTGGGAGTGTGGTGCTGGTAACGACTCCTGAAATTCCCGCCGCCTGCCGCTGGGCGATTGGCGCCAGCGCGTGTGCGTCCGCCGTGGCGTCGGCGCCGGCCCTGGCTCATGCCCAGGTGGCCAAGCCCCAGGGAGGAGGGGGGTGGGGCCCCCTGAAATCCGGATGCTGGCTCCGTAGCTTGCGAGCCAATTTCACCTGGCCGTCAGGCAAGCGCTCCGCCGGAATTGTTTCCGGATTGTTACAGCTTCAAGTGTTCATGTAACGTCCATCCGGTGTCTGTCAGGTAAAGCGCGTTTAAAACACAGAAGCTAGAAATGTACCCGATTCGGAGGCTATCAATCGTATCGCCGCAAGGTGGCCCGGCCTTAGTCATGCGGAATCCACTGTTCGAGTCAGAAATCTGGTTGGTCGGAGTTGCGCAGCCGCAGCGCGAATCCTCCGAGGATCGCGCTACACCGACTACATTGCCGAAGAAGCCCGAGGAGAGGTCGAGACCCAAAATCAGCTTGGAGCAGAAAATCTACGGCCGGGCGAAGGCGGAGATGTACTTCGAGAGCGAGGTCCTGCGTTCGATGTTGCTGCTCGGGCGATTGAAGAACCCGGCGGGGGAGCTTACCGTGACGTTGCATCCGGATGGCAAGATCTCCCTTTCGGAAGCCGTGTACACGCCGTCTGGCGCTGTCTGGGATACACGGTCCCTGGAAGCGGAATGGCAGAAATGCTTAGAACTGGCAAGGGAAGAATTATCGACGCTTTCGGATCCAGAACAGCCGTCGAGCGGCGGCACTTCGAGCGACTCAGGTGATTCAGCGAAATGAGTTGCTTGGGTGCATTTGGACTTCCTGACCTGATCAGAAAACCCAACTTGTTGACCGTAATGTGCTGACCACTGAAGAAGCAGGTTTGAAAGGTAGTTGATTCTCAGAATCCAAGGTCTATATAGAGTTGCAACTTTATACTTCCTTTCTTTTCTTCTTGGTGAGCGCATGCGCTTGCTACAAAACAATTCAATCAAATATATTGTATTGTTTAACAAAAAATTAGAAGTTTTATGAATTGCGGATTTGCCGGTTATATCTGTGATTTTTTAAAAATGCCAGAAGAAGCTTTGATAGGTCAATTAATTAAAGGAGTGGCATCTACAGGTGTTGATCAACACAGAAATTCACAAATAAATGCATGGAGAGAATAAATTAAGATGTTAAAGAATCAGCTTTGTGATTTAAAGGATGGTTTCATTATTCTCGAGTATGAACTTCCTAGACGATTTCGACGTCCGGATGTTATAGTACTGTATCAAAACATTGTTTTTGTTATTGAATTTAAAATAGGTTCACGTCAGCATGATAGTACTGCGATTTGGCAAGTTCAGTCTTACGCTCTAGATCTTCGCGATTTTCATGCTGCATGCGAAAACAGAATTATCGTTCCTATACTCTGTGCAACCGGGATTGATGAAGGTCCTTGTTGTAACTTATCATTTAACAAAAGCATAAGCTCTGGCGTTACCGAAGTTATTCTTGCTGGAGCGAAAAATTTGGGCTATTTAATTACTCAAATTATCAAAAATATTGAAGATACTTCCAACTCAATAGATTATGCTTCATGGATCAAAGCAGCTTATAAGCCTTCTCCTACAATAATTGAAGCAGCAGTGCAACTCTATCAAGGTCATGGAGTTCGTGAGATATCTCATCGCTATGCACATAATCTGGATAAAACTGTTAATATGCTTGTCTCTGAAATAGAACGCGCATCATATGAAGGCAAGCATGTTATATGTTTTATCACGGGAATTCCTGGATCTGGCAAAACTTTAACAGGGCTAGAAGTTATACATGACCCAGATTTACGGAAGGATAAAGTTGCTGCAGGAGTTTTTCTCTCAGGAAATGGTCCTTTGGTTAAAATTGTTAGGGAAGCATTAGTAATGCATCAAGTCGCACGAGGACGATCGCGCAGAGAATGCCAACGCGAAGTAACCACCTTTATTCAAAATGTACATCAGTTTCTTCGTTATTATCGAGAACACCCTAATGAGCCTCCCCACGAGCATGTAGTCGTATTTGATGAAGCTCAGCGTGCTTGGAATCAAGAGCAAATGAAACGAAAGCATGGAGTGGACAAAACTGAAGCCGAAGAGCTTTTAGAAGTTATGGAAAGGCTTACTGATTGGGCAGTAATTATTGCGCTTGTTGGGGGCGGACAGGAAATCTATCTTGGTGAATCAGGTTTGGAAGCATGGGGAAAGGCGTTGGAAAAGCATATAGATAAGTGGGAAGTGGTCGCTTCACGAGAAGCTCTAGTAGGCGGAGCGAGCGTAGCTGGCCATAGATTGTTTCCCGAGAGTGTTCCCGAGCGTGTTCGTTTACGCGAGGAGCCACTAGCTCACCTTTCAGTGGGAGTACGAAGCCACCGTGCCCGTCGATGGGCCGACTGGGTGAATAAATTTCTTTCGCTACGACTTGATGAAGCCAAAGAAGTTGTACCTGACTCAAGAGAGTTTCCATGTTTCATAACTCGCGATCTTGAAAAAGCGCGCAAATGGCTTAGAGAAATGTGGCTTCAAGAGCCTTCCTATCGGATAGGACTGGTTGCGACTTCTGAAGATCAAAGATTGAGGGCTTATGGAATAGAAGTCTCCAGTTCTTTTCGAACTAGTTATCCTTATGAGAAATGGTTTTTAGCTCCTCCTTCCGATGTTAGGTCTAGTTATTTTTTGGAGGTTGCCGCTACTGAGTTCGAATGCCAAGGTCTTGAGTTAGATTGGGTAGGCGTCTGTTGGGGAAGTGATCTCACCCCTGACAATCAATTGGCTAATTGGATATATAGAAAATTTAGAGGGTCAAGATGGCTTCATGTGCGAAGCGAAATTGAACGTGCATATATAACAAACCGCTATCGTGTGCTTCTGACTCGAGCTCGTAAAGGTATGGTAATTTGGGTACCACCAGGATCAAAAGATGATCCTACGCGAGATCCTAAGCAACTTGATCATGTCTACAAAGCGCTCAAAGCTGCAGGTTTATCAGAGTTATAGGCAATGCTTTGATGTTGATTGTTGTTATCAAGACCTACTTCGTTACCGGGCGAATAATCACAAGTTTATGATTTGTTGGTGGTTTTGCGCAAAACAAATTCTAATGACCTCAACTGCCTTAGTAACGACGAAACCTATCAGATCAAACTATCATTGATTTTGCCTGTTTCCAGCTTTCACGGCCGCACGCATAGTCATCTGCGTCGATGTTGATATAGCTTCTGAAGCGCCACTGAGTCGTGTTTGCCAGTCACTGACCTGCGGGTTACATAGAGCAGTGCGCTGATCTTTGGCACATGGTTTCCTTTATCGCTTTTGAGGCGGAGGCAACGCCAAAAATCTTCTTAATGGCTAGCGTTGCACCGCCGAAAGCCTTCAATGCTGCCGTAGCTATTTAGCTACGGAAATATTGACAGCACCCGTAGAAAGCGCATAGCCCGGTCTCCCCTTCAATGCTGCCGTAGCTATTTAGCTACGGAAATCTCAGGAAGTCCGACAGCGAAATCATCAAGCTCAAACGCCTTCAATGCTGCCGTAGCTATTTAGCTACGGAAATTGGCGGACGGGACCGGTCGATGGGTCAAGCGTGATGCCTTCAATGCTGCCGTAGCTATTTAGCTACGGAAATTGACGGCTTCGGCGGGAGAGGGTCGGCGCTTCATTACCCTTCAATGCTGCCGTAGCTATTTAGCTACGGAAATGCCCCGGCGTGTAGCGAACCTCACCGGTTGGCTCATCCCTTCAATGCTGCCGTAGCTATTTAGCTACGGAAATGATCTCGGCGCCCGTCGTGGGTCTGGGCGGGGGCCTGGGCCTTCAATGCTGCCGTAGCTATTTAGCTACGGAAATCAGCTTGCCACGCTGCTTTTCTCCAGCCGTGCGCTGGTCCTTCAATGCTGCCGTAGCTATTTAGCTACGGAAATCAGCTTGCCACGCTGCTTTTCTCCAGCCGTGCGCTGGTCCTTCAATGCTGCCGTAGCTATTTAGCTGCGGAAATACGCGCCGGGCAACGGCTTGCTCGTCCACGACGAAGACCTTCAATGCTGCCGTAGCTATTTAGCTACGGAAATGGTAATGCCGGCGGAGGGAAGCCTATGCGGAAGACCCCCTTCAATGCTGCCGTAGCTATTTAGCTACGGAAATCCAGGACGCGCAGTACGGCTTCCTTGGCATGGCGAACCTTCAATGCTGCCGTAGCTATTTAGCTACGGAAATCGGGCGCAGATGTCTGCGCAAATGCGCTGCTTGTCGCACCTTCAATGCTGCCGTAGCTATTTAGCTACGGAAATGGGTGCAGCCGATCATGGACGACGGGCCGGAGTGGGGCACCCTTCAATGCTGCCGTAGCTATTTAGCTACGGAAATAAAGCCTGCTGGCGCTCTACTACGCGCTGCCGTTGATCCTTCAATGCTGCCGTAGCTATTTAGCTACGGAAATACGTTTGTGATGACGCGCTATAAACCGGGCGATGAACCTTCAATGCTGCCGTAGCTATTTAGCTACGGAAATCGGCTGGCTACCAGTGAGCGCTTCACCGACGCTGAAGGCCTTCAATGCTGCCGTAGCTATTTAGCTACGGAAATAGGGGGAGCATGGCTTTACTTCCACTTCCCACTGAACCTTCAATGCTGCCGTAGCTATTTAGCTACGGAAATCCTGGTACGCGATACCACGCGCCGCGCATATCGACTCCCTTCAATGCTGCCGTAGCTATTTAGCTACGGAAATCGAACGCCGTCGGCTGCTCGAGGTGTTGCGCCGCCATCCCCTTCAATGCTGCCGTAGCTATTTAGCTACGGAAATCCTGGGCCGCTGGCACGAGACGCCATCGGAGCAGCGCCGCCTTCAATGCTGCCGTAGCTATTTAGCTACGGAAATCTGCTGTCGAGCTCGCGCTGCTCGCGCAGCCACAGCCCCTTCAATGCTGCCGTAGCTATTTAGCTACGGAAATTATCTCGACACGGTCGGATACACGGTAGGCGAAAAAGGCCTTCAATGCTGCCGTAGCTATTTAGCTACGGAAATTCGCGCCGCGCGTAGAGCACCAGTCGGCCGTTCAGGCCCTTCAATGCTGCCGTAGCTATTTAGCTACGGAAATTCTTTTGCGCACGTCCTTGGACTTGATCTAAATCTCCTTCAATGCTGCCGTAGCTATTTAGCTACGGAAATGCCTGGCCCAACGCGACCGCGCCCGTCACCAGATCCCTTCAATGCTGCCGTAGCTATTTAGCTACGGAAATGCGGCGACGTCACAGACGAGGAGCTGGACGCTTACCTCCTTCAATGCTGCCGTAGCTATTTAGCTACGGAAATGGATGTTCTTCGTCTTGCGACGCTGCGGCTGTTGTCTTATCCTTCAATGCTGCCGTAGCTATTTAGCTACGGAAATTTCAGGAAGTAGAAGGCCTATGCGATGGCCCTCCGCCTTCAATGCTGCCGTAGCTATTTAGCTACGGAAATCCGTGCCGTGCGAAGGCGCGGCCGCACCGCGAGCCCACCTTCAATGCTGCCGTAGCTATTTAGCTACGGAAATGTGCGTCTTGCGCCGCACGAGCAGCCGCCAGCGACCACCTTCAATGCTGCCGTAGCTATTTAGCTACGGAAATGGATAGCCTCCAGATCGGCGGCCACGGCAATGCGCTCCTTCAATGCTGCCGTAGCTATTTAGCTACGGAAATAAGATCTCCGTCGCGGAAACACCTGAACCCGAATACAGCCTTCAATGCTGCCGTAGCTATTTAGCTACGGAAATCGGTCAGCGTGAGGTTGACCTGGCCGCCCTGGCCCGGCCTTCAATGCTGCCGTAGCTATTTAGCTACGGAAATCCAAGCAAGAGGAAGCGGAGCAGCTGCTGATGGATCCTTCAATGCTGCCGTAGCTATTTAGCTACGGAAATCATTTAGCGTTCCTATGGCATGTGCCGCAATATCCACCTTCAATGCTGCCGTAGCTATTTAGCTACGGAAATGGGGAATGTATACCGAACGTCAGAGATAACCCGATAGACCTTCAATGCTGCCGTAGCTATTTAGCTACGGAAATGGGCTGCGGCCAGTCGTCTTCCGCAGACGAATATTCCGCCTTCAATGCTGCCGTAGCTATTTAGCTACGGAAATCATTCCCCAAACCGAGAGCACGTCAGCGTAGGTGTTCCTTCAATGCTGCCGTAGCTATTTAGCTACGGAAATAGCGCCCGGGCGTCGACCAGATCCCAGCGCGGCCTCCCTTCAATGCTGCCGTAGCTATTTAGCTACGGAAATTCGCCTTGGCTGATGGGGCGCCCGCGGAAGGACGTCCTTCAATGCTGCCGTAGCTATTTAGCTACGGAAATAGCTACCATGGCCTCTGTGGCGGCATTTTTTGTCCATCCAGTACAATTCACTGCAAGTAACTTGATCACCCCATTTTCATCAAGAATCTAAAAATAAAAGGTTTAATACAACATAATGATTGCGAGCACCCCCGGATGTTTCGACATCACCTCGCCGCTCGCATTTCTGGCAATCTGTCAAAGAACTACACCTTACGTCAGAAAAACGTTCTTCATCTCCGGTAATTTCTGACACCCCAGCGTCTGAATGCAATCCGGCCTGGCACCTTTGACTTTACCGAGATCCACCACAAGTACCGAATCTTCCCGCTGATTGATCACTTCCTTGATTGCGTCAAGCATGGTTACAACTTCGGCCCTGGAGAGCAGGCACAGGAAAACTGAATACTGCAACGGATCGCCATAGCCAGCCATTAGCCGGTGCATACGCTGCAGTCGCTTTGACTGCCGGATGTCATAGCATACCAGATAATAACGCCTCATCGGGTAGTAACCGGTATATATCGTGGAAGCTCTCCAGTCAGCACGCGAGATAAAAGCCTGGCCTGCACCTCCATTGTACGCCGATAACTAATCGCATAGCCAAAAACCGGATGTCGAAGTATCGTGTTCATACGCTGCTCATAAGCCTCAATGACCTTCTCCATCGCGCTTTTCTTCATGGCACAAGCCGGGCCACGTACGATAAAATCCGCTTCGGTGACCGCCCCAGTATTGACCAGACGCAGCACCACCGAGTCAGCAATCAAGGGCCGAAATTCCTCCATCAGATCTAGCGCAAGTGACGGCCGCCCGAAGCGCATTTGATGAAAAATGCCGCGGTAGGGATCGAGGCCGGTAGCCATCAGCGCACACATCGCGTCTTTCAAAAGCAGTGTATACAGAAAAGAAAGCATGGCATTGACGGGATCCTTCGGTGGCCGCCGATTGCGGTTTTTGAAATCGAAAGCTATGCGACGACGTAGCATGCGACTGAACTGCCGAAAGTACAATCTGGCAGCAGCTCCCTCTATGCCGAGCAATTCATCCAGGGAGGACGCCCGGCGGGTTTCCCGGGTCAATCGGGACAGTTCGCGCAGCACTCGTTCTGAACGGGTTCGCTGATTGCGCCGAAGGAGCGTGCGCTGATTTTTGATTTTTCCGGTCACAATAGCCCGGGCTATTGCGAGGCTCTTTGTTTCGTCGGCGGCTACCTCGAACTGAGCGACACGTACCGGCGCGTTAACATCGTACATGCTGACCAGACGGGCCAGCATGCGGCCGGCATAGGAGTGAAAGAATACCGGAATGTTATGCTCCACCAGGGCACGAATAGCCTGGGTCGTAATCTGGACATTTCCAAAGATCGAAACACGCGATAGATCAATCAGGCGAAAATGCTGGTCTTTGTCATCTTGTGTTTGGACAAGAAGTTGCGCCCCTTTTCGCTTAACAACACTACCCTGAGAAAGGACATAGAGCGGCAACCGATCATTTCGGGACGGCACGAGCCGCCGAATTTTTGGCGTATCACCTGTTTCCTGTTGAAGCAGATGCGTTTCATCCGGGAGGCAGATGCCCACCAGCGAACAGCGCGGGCACTTCGGGCTGTCTTCAAGCGGAGGAGGCGGAACCGGTTGGCGGGCTACCTGCCGGAGTTGCTCAAGGGACTCCCTAGTGAAGGTTATCAACTCTTCATCGAACGGAACATACACGCGCTGGCGCGTGCCGGCATAAAACACATAGCCTCCCTCACACCGGTATCCGTTCTCTCGAAGAATAAGCCCCTGTGCACAGAGTTGCACTTTATCCGTCAGCCAGGCGTCGGATTCAGAAGGACTTCCCTTCTTGTAGTCCACTGGATAAACCAGCCCGTTAGAGAATTCCAGTACATCCATTCGAGCAATGAGACCAAGCGCCGGTGCACTCATCAACACAGAACGGACCGGTGCATGCTCGCCGAAAGCTTCATCAATCTCCGGCAGTGTTCCTGAAGCGCTGTCCGTCCGCTTATGAATGCTACTACCCTCAAGAGTATCGGCGTTATCCTCCCATTCCCCCTGCACCCATTCGAGATAGAAAAGCCGGGGACAATAGACAAACTCGTTCAGCATGCGCGCAGGAATCAGCTGCTCCTGCGCTTCGTGGTTATGCCGAGCCATCTGTCCACACAACGTTTCCCGGGGTAAAGCCCACCTGCCCTTTCCCCACCATAAAGCGTGCACATTCGACAATAGCGAACACGCCTAACCTCTGGAGCCGATCGTTCCCATTCAACCAGAGATCTGGCAGACGCAACAGTCCGGCAATCTCCTTTCGTCCGAGTGGGTAACGCCAGAGTGGCCACCGCATCACAAAATCCTGGCGACCGTCTTCGTACCGTCTGCTCTCGTTTATGCTTCGAAAGGCTACCGTTTGACCACCCGGCAGAACCGGAAAGAACACAAGCGCATCAAATGCCAGGCGATTGGCCCCCCATTCAGTGCGGATTGGGTGCACCCGGTCGGAGGCGGGGTCGCGCGCACGGTAGGCCTGAGGGCGATAATCGGCCGGGTCCCACCGAAAAACATACCGTTCATCCTCATAGTGCCATGTCTCGAAAAGCGCGCGGCGCAGGTGATCGGCCGTAACGTTATCAGTAAGATTCCAAAGCGTCGGGAGAAAGTCTTGGTGGCCCGCTCCGTTGAGCGTCTTCAGTGGGCTATGAACGATTTCTTCTCCCGAGAGGTCTTCTCCGATGAGTCCGGCCAACAGATCGGTGAAGTGCCATTTGCCCTGGTCGCGCAACGCTTTCAGGCGAGCTCTGAACAGCTCCCGATCAACCTTGAGGTTCTTCTCAAAATCCCGAAAGAGCTCCTGATACCTTTGATCCTTAATGGCGTCAAGGAGCACCGCAACGACGGCCTTCTTTGCCGATTCCGGGCTTTCCGCTCTGCAGCACAGATACAGACGCGGTCTTATGCCGCCTTTTCTTTCTTCCTCTTCCCAACTCAGCTCAGGCTGCCAGTCCGGTCGGTGCAGCTCCAGAAGTGCCAGCGCACCGAGCGCCGTCATAAAGCCCAGCAGGTTAGTGCCCTCAGGGCCTTCGGCAGGAAGCGAAATGCGTCCATTCATGGTTGTGCTTCGCTTTTACTGACCATCCAGTCGGCCATGCGCAGGATCGCTTCCAGATAGGCACAGCCCCACCATCCGAAACGGTCAACCATCTGCCAGAAACGCTTCGGTACCGTCTGCGCCAGCCAATCCGGCGCTATTTCGCCGTTACACCGGACCTGCTGGCCGTTTACCTGCATGGTAAATTCTAATGGTTGCATATCAAGCACAGGCGGCAGATAGGGTCGGGCTCCTCCGTGGTGTGCGGCCACCAGATGCAGAATAAGGTCATCCTCAACTTTGGCCAGACGCTCGAGCATGAAGGCCGAAAGCATTTCGTGACGCCAGCCCGGCGGTAGTCCTGCAAGCTCTCGGCTCTGGCGCAAAGCCCGCCAGTCTCGCGAATCCATACCCGATTTGGCCAAGAGCGGAGCCCCGGCATTCACAGGGGTCCAGTCTCCATAAAGCATGGCCTGAAACCTGGGATAGCCCTTCCCTACGTCATGGTTCTGTCCGCTCCTTTCGAAAGCATTCACGCACGGCAACTGCAGCGCCTCTGCATACGTGCGCGCCAGCCAGGCAACGGCCTCTTGATGCGCTTCGAGCGATACCTGCCGGCCAGTTGCCTCGGAAAGCCTATGCTCACTGAGCCCGCGGCCCAGTAACAGCACTCCTCTTCTGGCATATAGCGTCCACTTCCAGTGCTGTTGTTCACTAAGCTTCTGATCGCTTAGCTCTCTGATCCAAGGCCAGCGTGCATGCTCGGCAAGCAAGGTGAGCAGTTCCATCCCCAGTTGCTCTGCCTGCTCATGGTCCTGCGCTTCCAGCCATTCTCGTAGACCCTGAAGCAAAACCAGTGCGTGCTGCTGCACCACCTCGTCTTCAAGCCACTGACGCAAAAGCGCCGGATGTAGACGCAGCACTTGCTCCTCTTCGTAGGCCGCCTCTTCGGCCAGATCGACCGGCTCTGACTTTGCCTCCGGGTCCCATCCGAACTCATCGCAGCCGCCATACGAAGTGGGTACCACCAGGATATCGCCGGGGCGAATCTGATCGGCCTCCACGACCTCCCCCCCCTCATCGGTCCAGCGCAAACACAGGCGCGAGGAACCACTGCTATCACTTGCTTCGGCGGCAACCCCTTCGGTGTCCGCGAAATCGCCCACTTTCGCCTCTTTGAGCCAGCTGCGCACGCTCCAGATCGGTAGCGCAATGGCCTCGGTGGACTTTGGAGGAAGAGCGGAAACAATTTCGGGCCATGTCTTCGGACCCTCTTCGGAGAGATCGGCCCGCCATACTACCTGTACCTCCGGAATCGTACGGCGCAGACCGTGTAGGAATGGCGCCACATCAATGTCGGGCTCAGGCAGCGGACTTGTCTGCACAAGCAGATCCAAGTAGGCCGCTGATAACAGCGGGGCATCCGGCGCCGGGGAAAGAAACCCCTCTAGTGGCTCCTCCAGACCTTCTCTTAGCGCATGCGCGCTTTCCCAATTCAGGTTATAACCACTTCTTCCGCAGACCTTTTTCAGAAGACGTGCGGTCGAAGCCAGTGCGCTGCCATAGACAAAATCTTCATGCTTCTTTTTAAGCTGCTCTTCGGAGGCTACAACATAGCACAGCGCACGCTTCCGACGCCCCAGGCGATTCAGGCGTCCCAGGCGTTGCAGCAGCGCGTCCAACGCGGCTACTTCCGTCACCATCACATCAAAGTCCAGGTCGGCCCCCACCTCGATGGTCTGCGTGGCCACTACAATAAGCGGACGGTCGGACACGGGACGCTCCGGATCGGCCTTCAGGTAATCCAGCCACTGCTGCAGCAGACGGTCTCGGTCCAGCGGCCGAATCCGTCCGGTGAGCAATAGCACCTCCCATCTGCCGTTGCCCTGCCCGCGCAGTAGCCGGAACACCTTACGCGCGCGGTGCACGCGGTTAACGATCACACCGATAATGCGTGCATCAGGAGCCTCTTCTATTAGTGCCCGGGTCTTTTCTGCGATGCCTTCTTCAAAGCGTTCGTCTGAAAGTTTATGAAAGCGCACGAGCTTTTCGGCTGTGAGACGCGGCTGCAGGCGCTCATCATTTTGCAGGCCGGCTGGCACCCAGACCTGGTCACCACCGGCACGGGGTGTAGCCGAGAGTAGCACTACCCGGAACGGCCCAACAATCTGCTCGGCCTCCTGTCCTTGCATGCGCAGCTGCTCGACAGCCTCGAGCGTCTGGCGAAATGCTTCGGACTGGTGCGCTTCGTCGAGGAACACCATGCTATCGCAGCAACACAACGCCGCTTGCACAGGAAGGGCGTTGAGCCAACTGCGCCCGTAGCCATAGCCTCGAAAGAGCAGACGCGAACCGAACTGATCTACCGTGCTGGTCACAATGACCGGCTGTAGTGGCGAAGTCACCCAGTCGCGCTCCATGAAGCCACCGCCGCGCAGCCGAACCACTTCAAGGGGGCGGTCGCTCTGGGCCATGTCGCGCAGCACCCGGGCCACTTCGCCGACCACATCCTGCCTCTCTAAGGCTTCCTGTAGCTTCCTTGCGATGCGCTCAGCCAGGTCATAACTGGAATCCACCACAATGCGCCGGTCCACCACATAGAAAAAGCGTCGCGGCACGCGTTCACCGCGCTGCGCGCGATAGGCCGCTTCGAAAATGGCAACCGGCAGCACCATGGTTTTGCCGGCTCCCGTGGGCAGTGCCAGCCATTTCGGCCATCCTGTGGTCAGGACGCGCTCGGCCAGGCTCTGCTGCCAATTGAACGGTTCAAAACCGGTCAATTCCTGGAAAAATTCGGCAAACTGACTTTGCTCAATCATGACGCACTTTCTTTTATCGGTGCAAACAGGCCAAGCCCCCGGTAGCGTCCCTTTCCGATAAGCAGCGGACCCCAGACTTTCTGATCAAATTCCACAAGGGCATGCACACGCACGTGACGTTGGCAGTAACGAGGCAATGGAAAATCTGTCGCCCGAGGTGTCCCGCCAAAAATAGAAACAGGGGAAAGCACCACGACTACAGGCCGTGGAAATCCGACCTGCTCACAGGAATCGGTCACAATGCGCTTTGCCTCCTCGCCGAATATGTCCCGGTCGCGGGGGTAGCGATCAAGCACCACAGGTGTCACGGAAGCCCAGAGCCGTGAGGGGCCAACCCATCGGCTTTCCTGCAGGCTGTAGGGCAGCATGCTCGAAGGATACCGCAACGGTTCAAGACGCCAGGGTCTGGGTCGGAGCTTGAGTTCCAGACCTTCCTCAAGCAGCTCCCAGAGCCTGGTGAGATCTTTATCCGAAAGATTACGAGGTAGCGCCAGGGCACACCCCATCAGATGACCATCGCTGTGCCGGTGTCCAACGGCAGGAAGAGCCAGAAAGGCCAGATGTGGGGCTTTGGAAACGCTCCCGTCCGACGTATGCCCGCTGATCGCTTCAGGAACTTCGCCATACAGCTCCTGCCATCGGCTGATAAGCGCGCGGTGCAGTTGCGTGGTAATACCAGCAGTGGCCAGCACGGGCAATGTAGGCCCACTCACCTGACGAAGAATGAGTAGGTCGTTCCACTCACCAGGCCGAATCCCCTCATCAGCGGGCGACACAGGCAAGCGCTGCACCCGACCGTAGCGAATACGTCCGGCCGGAAGCACCCCTCGGATACCGCTGCGTTGATAGCGCTGGTGATAGTCAGAAAGCGAGGCCAGCACCCCCGGACGGGGTACCCGCAGGACGGCTTCAGGGGGCCCTGTCTCTCCGGGTTGCCAACATTCATCCCATTCTTCGGGAAGCCGCTCCAGACGAACAAGTCGCACAAACGAGGACGAATGCCCCAGACAGGCCAGGCGCATGCACAGCCTGTCCAAGGCTTTTAGCCGGTCTGCATCTGGAGCTGCTTCCCAGACGAAGTAGACGCGGGTGTCAGGCTTGAGAAGCGCATAGGAAAACGTGCGCACGTTCTTTGTGGTGCGCAAATCAGGCAACGACTCCAGATTACGTCCGCGCTGTCGTCGTACGCCTACGTCGTTTGTTGGTACATAAGGGCGGAGTTCACGTCGGCCAACGATACCACCGCGCACATAAATGATTGGAGGGGGTTGATTTTCCAGCCATTCCAGTAGTGCCCTCTCCCGCGCATCCTCGCCTGCCTCAAAGTAACAGGAAGCAAGCGCATAGAACAGTCGCGCCGGATGGGGCGGCCACTCGGCTTCACCTTGCTCTGCACGCGCACAGCTCCATCCGTTCAAATAGGTCAGTTCCAGAATCATCATAATTCTTCATCACCTTCTGGGCCAAGCAAAGGATTGATGCGTTGCAGGTTTTCGCGAATCAACGTCAATAGTTCATCACAGGGATGTAGCTCAATAAGCTTTCCATCCACATCGAACCCATGTCGAATCGCCTCATCTCTGGCCTCGTCAAAGAGCTTTCTGGCTTGCTCGAAATTGAGCCCCTCTATGGGTTCAGGCTTGCCCGGGTGCAGGGGCAGCAGTTCGACACTTCGAGATTCGGGCTGCAACAGACAACGTGAGCGGAGTGCATAGCCCCGTTCCCAGAGAGCCGTCAGGGCGCAGAGGGCAAGTGCTGCCAGATAAGTTCGAGCCACCTGGTTGACCTCCGAATCAGGGTCCGGATCGCCGAAATAAAGCTGACGAAGGGCGGCGAAATTGATCACACTGTTCTGCAGGGCATACCGGATGCTTACGCCGCCCTCTTCGATCCCGGCCAGAATGTTGCCATGATTGATGACTGAAGGCCGTCCGGTTTCTTTTTTATCACCAGAGCGCCGAGCTACTTTTTTGGGGTTGCCCTTATCGTCCGTTACAGCGTCCTCTGGACTAGGTGTCCAGTAAGGAAATTCCCCCTTTTCGTAAAGGATAATTCCTCTCTGAATGCCCAGTGGATCCACACGAACGGCGCCACGCTGACCTACCTCGACATAATAGCCAACAATTTCTGAAGCAATCAGGCGGGCGAATTTTGCTCCCAACCCACCGGTGCCCAGGCCCGTGGAATCCCAATAGCCGAATAGCAACGAGATAGGTGAAATTTCCAATACTCCGCGGGCATTGCGCGCTGTGGCCCGGACAAATCGCTGGCCAACCTCGGAGTCACGGAACGGTGTCCCGTTCAGATTACTATCTCGCAGAATTGCATCAGCTATCCGATGCGGTGCTTCCAGCACACTGATCCGTTCAAAGGGTAGATCCAGATCCGCAGGAAATACCACCTCAATGTCAGGGAAAGAAAGTCTTCCGCTTCGGCGAGCGTCAAGCAACGCTGCCTCCATACGGTTGGCCTGTGACTGAACCGAATCAAGAAGCACACAGGTCACCGACTCGCCATCAACCCAGCGCTGCTCAATACAGTAGCGCCCCTGCTCGTAAGTGGGTGGAAAAATTTTTGCCCCGGGCCCATCGGCGGGCTGCAGGTGTGTAATCGCTCGAATTGCGCTGGCTTCTCCGGCAACAGCGCGTTTTAGCCTTCCGTAATCCATAATGGCCCTCCATTTGTTCTAAGAAGGTTTTTTGTTGTTATCCAAGCATATTTCAAGCTTGCTCTAATCTAAAGACACCGGATTAATCCAGATGTAACCTATAGACCAGAAGTCATCCGAAAAAGGCTCTTAATAAAAACCCGAGCACTACAAAATCCAGGTAGTTTTCCACGTAGCGCTCATAACGCATTGCAATTCGACGAAAATGTCCCAACCACGCAAATAACTGCTCCGCCGTTTTAGCTGCTACAAAGCGGGCATCGAGAAAGCACTCCGCAAGTTTGAGCTTGCCCTATGGTGGAATTTTTCAGCTAGCACATGCAAGATGCGCTGGAGCGTGCCGTTTCGGTTCCACTTCTGGAAGCGATCGTGGCAGGTGTATCTGGCCGGTAGTCTTCCGTAAAACTGGACCCAGAGGACGCCGGTCTGGAAAATCCGACGAATGGCTTCAAAGACACACGTGGTTGGGGCGTCGAGGATGGTCCTTTCTATCGGTGCGTCCGGATGAGGGGGAGATCAGGGTCAATGCGTGCTCATTGTGTGCCGGTGAGAGTCAAGACGTCAATGCTGTGTGGACTACAGATTACCCCTGCCTGTTAGACAAACACTGCAACATCATGGCCCATTACAACACACCTCGCAACGCTGCAGAAATCCACCGCTTGCTGGCCGGCGGCAGAAGACCTAGGGCCGGGGGCAAAAGGGGCACCCCGGAGGTGGATCGTTCCACCGGGCACGGCTTGCCTTCGCGCGTCTCTATACCCGCGCCTTCAGCCATGTGCCCGGCATGCGCGCACATGTGCGCAACATGCGCGCAAATTGGATACAAGCCTGAGGCCCAAATGCGGCGCGTGTGCGTGTGTGCGGCATGCAGGGTTTGCGCGCTCGGGCACCCAGATGCGTGCGTGTGTGCGCGTGTACGCGCCCTACTTCTTTTTCCCACGCTGCTGTGGAGGCGTGGCCCGCTTTGACTCCTGCCTGTACTTCTCCAGCAGCCGCTCGAAGCAGGCCTGCAGGTCGGGAAGCCCCTTCCAGGGCTTGCCCTTCGCCGTATAGACCGGCACGGGAAACAGCAACTGGTAGGGTTGCTTCGACACGTCCGCCATCAACGGGAGCACGTACTGATTCTTCCACACGGGAAGCACCGCGCGGGCGTCCTCCTCGTCCACGCAGATCTGCAACATCGCCCGCTGGCCCTCCGGCTCGTCCAGCAGCATATCGAGCGCCAACGCCAGCAAGTCCTCCTCCTCCAGGCTCAGTCCCCGAGAGGATCGTTGATGCCCAAGTTTTTCGCGCTCCGCAATAAGCTGCTGGCGGGCTTCGGGGCTGAGGTGCTGGACGAATTCGGGGCTGAGTAGGACGCCCGTCCAGCGCTGACGGGTCCGAGCGTAATAATCACCGGCTCGAAGAACGCCACCAGCGGGTTCGGGTGCATCAGGGTATTGAGTTGCTTCACGGCGTTCTCCGCCGAAGAATATGCCCAGACGTTGAAGTACCCGGGCCTGATAAGCCTCCGGGTCTTCTGTTGTTCGTTCGACAGGTCCTGACGTGCCATTCTGGCCTCCACAATCAGGTTGCAGGCGCTTTTGCACGCGATGTGTCTTTACGATGGCAAACCTTGCGCTACGTACGGCGCGCCGCTTAACTTATCGTCCGCAAAGTGCCAGCAGAAAAGGCTTTCTGCCGGGATTTTGCGGGCTATGTTTCACCTATAGCTTCACCACTCTTCACAGCAGCTCTTAAAAAACAATCACTTAAGATATGAAATCGTGGGGAGGGCGGGACTCGAACCCGCACGGGCCACCTGGGCCCACGGCATTTTAAGTGCCGTGTGTCTACCGATTCCACCACCTCCCCGCTGCGCGAAAAGTTAACCAACGCGTTCCTTTCCCACAATCCCGAAAACAACCCCTCCGGCCAGGGCGTTCTTTCAACGCCGGACCCCGAAGGTGGGTCCGGTGCATTCGGATCGATTTTTTCGCCAACCAGACACCGAGGACCCATGCATAACGCGATTCCCTTCCCTCCCGTCCCGCAAAACGAGCCGGTACGGAGCTACGCCCCCGGAACGCCGGAGCGCACCTCGCTCCGGAAGCGCTTGCAAGAACTGAAACGCGAGACGGTCGAGATCAAACCGGTCATCGGCGGCCAGGAGATCGCCACCGACCGCGTCGAAACCCTGCATCCGCCCCATGAACTGGCTCACACGCTGGGCACGGTACATCTGGGCGGCCCGCGTGAGGCCGAAATGGCCATCGAAGCGGCCCTGAAAGCCCGCGAGGAATGGGCCCGCACGCCCTGGACCGAACGGGCGGCCATCTTCCTGAAGGCGGCCGAACTGCTCTCCGGCCCCTGGCGCGACACGCTCAACGCGGCCACCATGCTCGGCCAGAGCAAAAACGTCCACCAGGCCGAGATCGACGCGGCCTGCGAACTGGCCGACTTCTGGCGCTTTAACGTCTACTTTATGGCACGCATCTACCAGGACCAGCCGCTGAATGCGCCGGGCGTCTGGAACCGCATGGAATACCGACCGCTGGAGGGCTTCGTCTTCGCCGTCACGCCCTTCAACTTCACTTCCATCCAGGGTAACCTGCCCACGGCCCCGGCCCTCATGGGCAACACGGTCGTGTGGAAACCGGCCACCACGGCCGTCTACTCGGCCTACTTCCTCTACAAACTGCTGGAAGAAGCCGGTCTGCCGCCCGGTGTCATCAACATGGTGCCGGGCCACGGCCCCGACGTGGGCGACACGGTGTTCGCCTCGCCGTACCTGGCGGGCCTGCACTTTACAGGCTCGACTGAAACGTTCCGCCGCATGTGGCGCACCATCGGCACAAACATCGACCGCTACCGGGCCTACCCGCGCATCGTCGGCGAAACCGGCGGCAAAGACTTCATCGTGGCCCACGTCTCGGCCGACCCCGAAGCCGTCGCCACGGCCATCGTGCGCGGCAGCTTCGAATATCAGGGCCAGAAGTGCTCGGCGGCCTCGCGCGTCTATCTGCCCGATACGCTCTGGCCGCGCATCCGCGAGTCTCTGCTCGACCAGCTCAGCGAGGTGAAAATGGGCACGGTCGAGGACTTTACAAACTTCATCAACGCGGTCATCGACAAGAAGGCCTTCGACAAGATCGTCGGCTACATCGAAGAAGCCAAGCAGAACCCGAACGTGAAGGTCCTCTACGGCGGCAACTACTCGGACACGGAGGGCTACTTCATCGAGCCGACCGTGCTGGAGGTGAGCGATCCGAAGCACCGCACGATGTGCGAGGAGATCTTCGGGCCGGTCGTGTCGATCTACGTCTATCCCGAAGCGCGCTTCGAAGAGACACTGGACCTCGTGAACAACACTTCGCCCTACGCACTGACCGGCTCGATCTTCGCCCGGGATCGGAAGGCCATCCAGCTGGCCACCGAACGGCTGGTCGATGCTGCGGGCAACTTCTACATCAACGACAAGCCGACGGGCGCCATCGTGGCACAGCAGCCCTTCGGTGGGGCGCGGGCTTCGGGCACGAACGACAAGGCCGGTTCGCTGCTGAACCTGCTGCGCTGGGTCTCGCCGCGGGCCATCAAGGAGACGTTCGTGCCGCCGCGGCACTTCAAGTACCCTTACCTGGAGCCGGACGCCGAAATCCCGGCCGACCAGGCCACGGGCGTATCCTCCTGAACGCCGAAGCCCGGCCGGTTCGCGCCGGCCGGGCTTTTTTTCGTGCCATCATGGACGCCGTCTTCTTCAGCCGCTTCCATCCCGCGCAGACGCCCGACCTGCGGGCGTTTCGGACGGCGCTGGTGCGTCCGCTGGCGACCTGTCTGCTGGCGCTGGCCGTGGTGCTGCTGGTGCGCGCGTTGCAGACGCAGCCACTGGGCCTCTGGCTGTCGCTGGGGCTGCCGCTGGCCGTGCTGATCGCGCTGGGCTGGACCGGCTACTGGATGCAACAGACGCCGGCCGAACTGCACCTGCACGCCGACACGGTCGTGCTGCGCAGCGTCTGGGACGTGCTGACCGGACGGCAACCGCCGCCACGCCGACTGCTGGGCGTCCGCCGCGACCATGACCGCACGCACCTGTTCTTTGCGGACGTGCTCTACACGCTTCGCGACGCCGACTGGCCCGAAGCCGAACGCCTGGTTGCACGGCTTCGCGACCGCCATAGCAGCCCCGAAGACTCATAGCCAGCCTGTCATCGCAATCGCCACTCAGGCGCAACGAACGGCTCTTTTTTTCTTCCAGCACGGCTCGCCTGCTTACAAGCGCGAACCTGATGCGGCGATTTCCGGTTTATAGGCCGCCATCCCGCTTGCCTGCCATGAAACGCCCCGCACATTCCTCCTCGCTGGATCCACTACCGGAGCACCCACGCCATCGGGACGCCTCCGCGGACGAACCTTCCCCCGACGCCTGGTGGGATTACTGCCCGAACTGCGGCCACCGGCTGGAAAACCATCGCTGCAAGTACCGGTGTCCTCGCTGCCATTATTTCATGTCCTGCAGCGACTTCGACTGAGGCGATGATCACGCTGGATCGCTCGGGATCTCAACCACTGCATGAGCAACTGGTGGCGCAATTGCGCTACCTGATCGCACGCGGGCACTTCCGGCCGGGCGCCTCGCTTCCGTCCACACGAGAACTGGCCCGCCAGCTCGGCATCTCGTTCCACACGGTACGCAAAGCCTACCAGCAGCTCGAGGCCGAAGGTCTGATCCACAGTCAGTCCGGCCGTCGCTATCTGGTACGGCCTGAAGCCGTCTCGACCCGGGAAATGCGACTGGAACAGGGCGCCGCCCTGCTGCAGGAGACGCTGCGCAGGCTCGTCGGCATCGGCCTCAGTCCGGAAGACATCGAATACCTGCTCCAGGAGCAACTGTCACTCCTGGAAGACCATGCCCCGACTCCCAAGGTGCTCTGCCTGGCCCCGACCCGGGAGCTGGCCGAAAGTCTGATCGCGGCGCTGGGCGCGCCCTGGGCCGAATGGATCGAACCCGCAACGCCCGAGTCGCTCGTTCACCACGAAGACGCCGATCTCGTACTGGCCCGCCATGCCGACCTGCATCGCTTCCGTGCCCGCCTTCCGCAGGCCGACTGGCTCGGCCTCATGGCCTACTTAGAGCCCTCCGCGCTGGAACGCGTCGCCATGCTCCTTCCCCGTGAGACGATCGGGCTGGTCACGCTGCAACCCGAAACGATCCCTCACCTGCTGACCGAACTTCGCGTGGCCACGGGCTTTGGCGGACAGGTACTGGCCGTGGCCATCGAAGAAAGCCGCCACCACCTGCGCCCGCTCCTCGAACAGGCCGATCTGCTGCTCTGCACGCCCCAGAGCCACCGGCGTGTGGCCGCCCTGCGCGATCGACCGGCGGCCCTGCTTTCGTTTCGGATCGGGCCCGAATCCGTCGAAGCCCTCCAGGCCCATCTGCAGAGCCTGTAGGCTCCCTTACCGATCCTGCGTAGGCGCGGGCGTCTCCTGCGAGGCGGGCGCTTCGCTCGGCGCCTTCTGATCTTTCTGCTCCTGCTCTTCCGTACCCGGGTATTTCACGCGGATGTGGTAGATGGCCAGCAGCATCTGCAGGAACGTCTCCTTGATCTTCTGGAGGTCCCGGAAGGTCAGGTCCGTGTCGTCCAGTTGCCCGTCCTCGATGCGAGCCCGGAATATCTGGTCGATCAGCGCTTCCAGCCGCTTGTGCGTGGGTTCTTCGAGCGCCCGACTGGCGGCCTCCACCGAGTCGGCCAGCATGAGAATGGCCGTTTCCTTGGAGTTTGGTTTGGGTCCGGGATAACGGAACTCCGCATCCGGCAGATTCGGATCGCCCGTCTGCTCTACCGCCTTCCGATAGAAATACTCGATCCGGGTGGTACCGTGGTGCATGGGGATGAAATCCAGCACTTTCTTGGGCAGCCCGTACTGGCGGCCGATCTCCAGTCCTTCTTTCACATGGCTGGCGATGATCAGCGCGCTCATGCGCGGCTTGAGGTTCTCGTGCGGATTCATGCCCGGCCGCTGGTTTTCCACGAAGTACTCGGGCTTGACCATCTTGCCGATGTCGTGATAGAGGGCCCCGACGCGCACCAGCAGCGCATGGGCTCCGATGGCCGCCGCGGCCGCTTCGGCCAGATTGGCCACCTGGAGCGAGTGGTTGAAGGTGCCCGGCGCCCGCAGGCTCAGCTCCTTGAGCAGCGGCCGGTTGGTGTCCGACAGCTCCAGCAGCGTCAGATCGGTGGTGATGTCGAAGGCCCGCTCGAAGACCCAGAGCAGCGGATAGGCCATCAGCACCAGCACCGAGTTGATGCCCACCAGCAGCAGGTCCGACAGAAAGCGCCCGCTGGCGGCCGGATGCCAGAGGGCCGAAGCGCCCAGCACCACCAGATAGCCCAGAAAGACCAGCCCGGCGCTCAGGAAAAACTGGCCGCGGTTTTTGATGTCGCGCACGCTGAAGATGCCGAGCGTTCCGGCAAAGACCGTGGCAAACACGAACTCGAAGTCGTAACTGAGCAGGTGCCCCCCGATGAAGGCCAGCGTGATCGTCCCGAAGAGCGCCACGCGCGAATCGAAAATAACCGTCAGCAGAATCGAGGCGATGGCCACGGGCACGGCATACATGGCCAGTGTGGGCAACCGCACGGCAATGGCATAAAGGCCCAGAATGGCCGCAAAGATCAGAGCGATCAGCAGCACCTGTGCGTTGTCGTCGAAGATGGGCCGCCGGAGCAGGAACAGATACAGGAAGAAAAACAGATAGGTCGCCAGCGTCACGAGCGTCTGGCCGAGCAGGCGTCGCCAGAACAGGGCCGTGCCGCCGCGTTCCTGCTGGGCGCGTTCGAGCGAGGTCAACTTGCGCTTGATCTCTTCGGTCACGACCTGGCCGCGCTGTACGATCACCTCACCCGCCTTCACCAGCCCGTAGGTGGGCGAAATACGCGCCTGCTGCTGCTCCCAGGCGTGCAACGTTTCGGCGCGCAGATAGACATAGGAAGGCACCAGAATCGCCCGGAAAAAAGCCAGCGCAATACTGGCCAGCTCGGGGCGATTGTTGAACTGTTGCAGGAAATACTCGCGGGCGGCGCCGTAGGCTTCGTCCAGCCCGAAGACGCGATCGACCGAAAGCACGCGTTCGGTTCGTTCCACTTCGTTGCGCACAACGATTTCGTCGGTCAGCACGCTGTCGCGCGGCACGTCGAGCAGCCCGAGCTGAAGCACCTGGACGCCAAATGACCAGGCTTCCTCCAGCGCCCGCACGTACAGCGGCTCCTGGCCACCGCGTCGGACTACCTGACCCGCCTCGTTAATAGCAGCCCGATAGTCTTCGGCCAGCAGACGCCACTGCTCCGGCGTCAGCTTGACACGGGCATTGCGCCGGAGCTCCGCATAGCGGAGCGAGTCGTCCCGCGCGGCATCCTGTCGTCCCCGCAGCAGATTCCGGCGATAGCTGGCATAGGCCTCAAAGATTGCCTCCAGTTGCATGCGCACGGTGTCGCGGTTGGCCTCCATGCGACGCATCGCATCGGGCACCTCCCGGAAGTACGGAGGCGTCTGGAGGATCACCTGGCGACGCTCCTGCTCCAGCTGCTCGGGATCCTTGTAGAGGGCAAAATCGAAGGGGGCGACCAGATCGTTGTGCTGCCAGACCTCGCCGACGCGCACGGTGAACTGATAGACGCGCTCGCGCGGAAAGGCGATCAGCGTCAGCACGATCAGTCCCAGCCAGATCGCCGCTTTGATCATCCATTGCCGCCGACGCTGCCGACGGGTCTCCTGCTCGCGGCCACGTTCCAGTTGCTGGCCGACCGGTCGGGGCGTTCGCCGCCCCCGTTGGAATCGTTCCCAGATGCTCATCGGAGGTGCCGCGTCTGGCTCAAAGAACGTCGGTACCTATGCCCCAGGTGCGGCAAGGATCCAAACAGCAAGGTGAGCAGCGCGCCCAGCAGCGTGTACCACGGCCAGGCCAGGCTGCGCAGACCCTTGGAGGCCACACGCGCCGCCTCTGGTTTCAGCGCAAAAAGCAGATGACCATCCGGACGCACCCATACGCCGAAAATCACCAGCACCATCAACCCGATGGCCGCCAGAAAGGCTCCGATCGCCCAGCGCTGTGAAACGCGCCGGTTGAAGCGCCCCAGCAGAAAAACGCCCAGCATCCCGCCGTAAGTAAACGAGGCGATCGAGAGCCCCAGTTCGACGACCGGGTTGTCGGTGCTCTCGAACAGGCTGGCAAAGCCGACAAACACCAGCGCCCAGCCAAGCGTCAGCAGCCGTGAAACCACGAGCGACTGCCGGCCGTCGAGCGGCCGCCCCCGCCAGCGCTCGTAAAGATCGAACAGCGTCGAAGACGCCAGTGCGTTCAGCGAAGAGGAAAGCGTGCTCATGGCGGCCGCCAGGATGCCGGCCAGCAGCAGCCCGGAGATGCCCGGCGGCAATCCTTCGATGATGAAGCGCGGAAACACTTCGTCGGCGCGCGACAGCCCCAGTTCGGCCGGCGTAGCCCCGTCGTAATGCACCCAGAGCAGCAGCCCCACCAGCAGAAACAGCGCAAACTGAGCCATCACGATCAGACCGCTCCCGATGAGTGCCTGCCGACTGTCGCTCAGGTCCCGACAGGCCAGCAGGCGCTGCACCATCAGGTGGTCCGTGCCATGCGAGGCCATCGAAAAGACGGCACCTCCCACGACGGCCGTCACGAACACGTAGGGTTCGGTCAGCCACCGGATCGGGCTGGTCTCGGCGCCGGGTACCAGCAGTCGGGTTTTGCCCGCCGCCGTGGCCATCTGCCACCATCCGTCCGGA
>Ga0207812_100130_pt1 | contig 29227 bp, 43 predicted proteins | sample CeladaPassaD2F10_FD_187496 | JGI IMG/M metagenome (GOLD analysis project Ga0207812, IMG submission 187496) | Cellulose-adapted microbial communities from the Joint BioEnergy Institute, USA - Passage D2F10 (SPAdes) (version 2) | ecosystem: Engineered > Bioreactor > Continuous culture >...
TTCCCCCTCTACCTGGGCCGGAAGAGCTACGTGCCCAGCCCCCCGCCCTACCTCCCCGACGGCCTCGTGGAGGCCCCTTTGGCGGAGGCCCTCGAGGGCTACCCGTACCTTTTGGGCGGGAAGCCCCCGGAGGACCTCCTCCTGGCCCTGGAGGCCGAGGAGGGCCGCCTGGTCTACGACCAGCCCGCGGGGCCCTTCAGCGAGCGCCGCTTCGCCGCCCGGTTCGTGCGGGAGGAGGTGCTTCCCAAGGAGAGGGTGCCGGAAGGCCCCCCGGCGTGGGAGGTGGCCCGTGTGGCTCACTAAGCTCGTGCTGAACCCCGCCTCCAAGGCGGCCCGCCGGGACTTGGCGAACCCCTACGAGATGCACCGCACCCTCTCCAAGGCGGTCTCCCGGGCCCTGGAAGGTGGAGAGGAGCGGCTTCTTTGGCGCTTGGAGCCCACCCGGGGCCTGGAGCCCCCTGTGGTCCTGGTGCAGACCCTCACCGAGCCCGACTGGAGCGTGCTGGAAGAGGGCTACGCCCAGGTCTTTCCGCCCAAGCCCTTCCACCCCGCCCTGAAGCCGGGCCAGCGCCTCCGCTTCCGCCTCCGGGCCAACCCGGCGAAGCGCCTCGCCGCCACGGGGAAGCGGGTGGCCCTGAAGACCCCGGCGGAGAAGGTCGCCTGGCTGGAGAGGCGCCTTGAGGAGGGGGGGTTCCGCCTCCTGGAGGGGGAAAGGGGCCCCTGGGTGCAGATCCTCCAGGACACCTTCCTGGAGGTCCGGCGGAAGAAGGACGGGGAGGAGGCGGGGAAGCTCCTCCAGGTGCAGGCGGTGCTCTTTGAGGGGCGCCTCGAGGTGGTGGACCCCGAAAGGGCCCTCGCCACCCTAAGGCGGGGCGTGGGGCCCGGGAAGGCCCTGGGCCTCGGCCTCCTTTCCGTGGCCCCCTAGGGAGGCGGCGTGCCCCCCGTCCCCAACGCCAGGAACCTCAAGGAGCTTCCCAAGTTCCGGGACGGCCTCTCCTACCTCTACGTGGAGCACGCCGTGGTGGAGCGGGAGGCCGGGGGCATCGGGATCTACGACCAGGAGGGCCTCACCCTGGCCCCGGTGGCGGGGCTAGGGGTCCTCTTCCTGGGGCCCGGCACCCGCATCACCCACGCCGCCATCCGCCTCCTCGCCGAGAACGGATGCACGGTGGCCTGGGTGGGGGAGGGGATGGCCCGCTTCTACGCCCAGGGCCTGGGCGACACCCGAAGCGCCGCCCGCCTCTACCGCCAGGCCCGGGCCTGGGCTGACCCCGCCCTGCACCTCGAGGTGGTGATGCGGCTTTACCGCATGCGCTTCTCCGAGCCCCTGCCCGAGGGCCTCACCCTGGAGCAGGTGCGGGGCCTGGAGGGGGTGCGGGTGCGGAACGCTTATGCCCGCTGGAGCCGGGAGACGGGCGTGCCCTGGTACGGCCGGAGCTACGACCGGGGCAACTGGCGGGCGGCGGACCCGGTGAACCGGGCCCTCTCCGCCGGGGCGAGCTACCTCTACGGCCTGGCCCACGCGGCCATCGTCTCCTTGGGCTTTAGCCCCGCCTTGGGCTTCATCCACACGGGGAAGCTCCTCTCCTTTGTCTACGACATCGCCGACCTCTACAAGGCCGACTACCTGGTGCCCGCCGCCTTCCGCACCGTGGCCGAATCCGAAGAGGCCGTGGAGCGAAGGGTACGCCGAGCCCTGCGGGAGGCCATCCAGGAGGGGAGGCTCCTTGAGCGCATGGCGGAAGACCTTCTGAACCTCTTCCGGGGCCTTGGCCTCCCTGAGGAGGAGGACCCGGTGGAGGAAGACCCCACCCGTCCTGGGGGCCTATGGGACCTCGAGGGCGAGGTGGAGGGCGGGGTGGCCTATGGTGGTGATGATCCTGGAGAAGGTGCCGAGGAGCCTGAGGGGTGACCTCACCCGCTTCCTGGTAGAGGTGGACACCGGGGTCTTCGTGGGCCGGATCAGCGCCACGGTGCGGGAACTCCTCTGGGAGCGGGCCGTGGAGAAGGCCGAGGGCGGCCGGGTGGCCCTCGCCTACCGGACGAACAACGAGCAGGGCTTCGCCTTGCGGCTTCACGGCTACCCGGACCGCTTTCTGCGGGACTTTGATGGTATAGTGCTGGTGAGCGTTCGGAACGCCGAGGCGGCGCGGAAGGCGGAGAAGCTGTCCAGGCAGGTTGAGAGGTACAAAAAACGCCTTGCCAAGGGTTCCGAAGGGGATCTTGAAAGCCAAAGTCCGTAACTGCTCCCGAATAGACACATAAACGGGGGTGAGCGGGCGTTTTCGCCGTCCTGGTCATGTGTAGTCCCCACGCGTGTGGGGATGGACCGGAGGCCCTTCGCGCCCTCGCCGCCCTCCTCTCCGTAGTCCCCACGCGTGTGGGGATGGACCGAGGGTCATCGTGCTGGCTCCCGTCTACGTGCCGTAGTCCCCACGCGTGTGGGGATGGACCGTGGGCTTCTACGCGGCGGCGCTTATGACCGCGAGTAGTCCCCACGCGTGTGGGGATGGACCGACCTTCTCGGCCTCCCCGAAGAGGAGCGCTCTCGTAGTCCCCACGCGTGTGGGGATGGACCGCGGCTCGCGGGGGAGGCGGAGGTCCTCGCCCCCCGTAGTCCCCACGCGTGTGGGGATGGACCGTACCTCCTCACGGACACCCTCCAGGGCTTCAGGTAGTCCCCACGCGTGTGGGGATGGACCGGCAAGCCGGGCCTCCGGGGTATTGGCGAGTGCGTAGTCCCCACGCGTGTGGGGATGGACCGAGATGGCCCGGAGGCTCTACGAGGCCGGGGAAGTAGTCCCCACGCGTGTGGGGATGGACCGAGAGGATGGGTAACCTCAGCCGTCTGAGGCATGGTAGTCCCCACGCGTGTGGGGATGGACCGAGAATCTGCCTGTGACGGTGCCCGTCATGTTCCGTAGTCCCCACGCGTGTGGGGATGGACCGTTCGTCCTCCCCGGCGGGCCGAACATGGGGAAGTAGTCCCCACGCGTGTGGGGATGGACCGCTCCTCCAGGTTGGAGGCGCCCCGGAAATCCCGTAGTCCCCACGCGTGTGGGGATGGGCCGGCGCTAGAAGGCCCTCACCTCCACCCCCGCCTGCTCCAGGGCCTCCCGCACCGCCCTCGCCACCTCGGGGGCGTTGGGGTTGTCCCCGTGGATGCAAAGCGTGTCGGCCCGCACCTCCACCTCTCCCCCGTCCAGGGCCTCCACCTTTCCTTCCAGCACCATGCGCAAGGCCCTCCGGGCCGCCTCCTCGGGGTCGGTGATCCAGGAGCCTGGCATGGAGCGGGGGGCGAGCTGGCCGTTTCGCAGGTAGGCCCTTTCGGGAAAGGCCTCGAGGACCACCCTGAGCCCCGCCTTCCGCGCCTCCTCCTCGTACACCGTCCCCGGAAGGACCACGAGGGGAAGCCCCGGGTCAAAGGCCTTCACCGCGAGGGCGATGGCCCTCGCCGTCTCCCGGTCGCGGCAGGCCTTGAGGTAGAGCGCCCCGTGGGGCTTGACGTGGTGGAGAGGAAGGCCCTCCGCCTTGAGGAAGGCGGAGAGGGCCCCGATCTGGTAGAGCACGTCGGCGTAGACCTCCTCGGGGCTTAGGGCCATCTCCCTTCGGCCGAAGCCCACGAGGTCGGGAAAGCCCGGGTGCGCCCCCACGGCCACGCCGTGGGCCTTGGCCAGGCGCACTGCCTCCAGGATCCGGCCCGGGCTTCCCCCGTGGAAGCCGCAGGCCAGGTTCGCCGAGGTCACCAGGGGGAAGATCTCCCGGTCGTGCCCGTAAGCGAAGGCCCCGTAGGACTCGCCCGCGTCCGCGTTCAGATCCACCTTCATGCTGCCTCCTGATCAAAGTTTAAGCGTCACCTTGGCCCCGTGGGGAAGGGCAACCTCCAGGCAGGCCTCGCCCTCGGGAAGGAAGCGGTCCCCCTCGCGCCGCAAGAGGACGTCGTGGCCCGGAAAGAGCCTGGGGAAGCGGTAAAGGCGCTCCCGGCTCTTGAGGGCCCTCTCCGGGTCCAGACAGGGAGGGGCCGGCGGGCCCTCGAGGTCAAAGCGGCTCTTCACCGCGTCGCTCGCCAAGACCCCCACCCCCTCCACGGCCAGGCCCAAAAGCCCAGGGGTGTGGCCGGGAAGGTGAAGCAGGGAAAGCCCTTCCTCCAGAGGCCCCTCCGGGAAGGCCGTGAGCCGGGGAAGGGCCTTGGGCAGGTGGGCGAGGCAGGCAGGGTCCAGCCTGGGGTCCTTGGCCACCCGCTCGGCGTGGCGGAGCTCCGCCTCGTGGACGTAGACCTCGGCCCAGGGGAAGAGGTCGGCGTTGGCCGCATGGTCAAAGTGGAGGTGGCTCAGAACCACCCCCGTCACGTCCAAAGGGGAAACGCCCAGGACCTCGAGGCGGGCGTACAGCCCCTCCCGCTCCCCGAAGCCCAGGGTGTCGTAGAGGAGAAGCCTGGACCCCACCACCAGGTAGGCGCCGGAAAGCCCCAGGTAGCCCCGGTGGCTCCTGCCCGGAAACCCGGTGTGGACGGGAATCACCTTCACGTTCACCCTCCCGTCATCGTCCGGGGAAGCCAGGTGGCGAGCCCCGGGAAGGCCACCAAGAGGGCCACCATGAGGAGGAGCACGCCCATGAAGGGCAGGCTGTAGCGGGCGATGCGGAAAAGGTCCTCCCCGCTCAAGGACTGGAGGACAAAGAGGTTGAACCCCACGGGCGGGGTGATCTGGGCGAGCTCCACCATGAGCACCAGGTACACCCCGAACCACAAGGGGTCCAGGCCGATGGCCTTGACCACGGGAAGGATGACGCTGATCGTCAGGACCACGATGGAGATCCCGTCCAGGAACCAGCCGAGGAGGATGTAGACCAGGCTGAGGAAGAGGACGAGGGCGATGGGGGTGATCCCCGCCTCCACCGCCCAGGTGGCCAGGGCCCGCGGGATCCCCGTGAACCCCATGGCCAGCGTGAGGACCCCCGCCCCGGCGAGGATGAGCCCGATCATGCTCGTGGTGCGCACCGCCCCCAGGAGGCTTTCCCGGAAGAGCTCGAGGCCGAACTCCCGCCGCAGGACGGTGAGGAGGAAGGCCCCCGCCACCCCGATGGCCGCCGCCTCCGTGGGCGTGGCCACCCCCAGGTAGATGGACCCGAGGACGAGGAGGATGAGGAAGAGGACGGGCAGGACGCTGAGGAGCCCCTTCAGGGCCTCGCGGGAGGCCGGGGAGGGTCCGCGGGGAAGGGCTTTCCGGTGGCGGTGGGCGAGGAGGGCCACGGTGAGCATGAAAAGCAGGGTGAGGAGGAGGCCGGGCACCACCCCCGCCATGAAGAGCCGGGCCACGGAGACCTCGGCCATGACGCCGTAGACGATCATGACGATGCTCGGCGGGATCATGAACCCGAGGGTCCCGGCGCCCGCCAGGGAGCCCAGGGCCAGGGCCTTGGGGTAGCCCTGCCGCAGAAGCTCCGGGAGCGTGAAGCGCCCCACGGTGGCCGTGGTGGCGGCGGAGGAGCCGATGACCGCGGCGAAGAGGGCGCTCGCCACCACGTTCACGTGGAGCAGTCCCCCGGGAAGCCTGCCGAGGAGCGGGGCGAGCCCCTGGAAGAGCTCCTGGGCAAGCCGGGAGCGGTAGAGGATCTCCCCCATCCAGACGAAGAGGGGCAGGGCGGCGAGGCTCCAGCTGGAGGTGCTCGTCCAGAGGGCCGTGGCCACGTTGGGTCCCGGGGGGGCGGTGGTGAAGAGGGCGAGGCCCGCCGTCCCCACGAGGAGGAGGGCGAGGCCCACGTACACCCCCAGGGCCAAAAGGAGGAAGAGGAGGGCGACGAGGACGAGGCCGGCGGCGAGGAGGCTCACGGCGCCTCCCGGAGGAGGGCCTCGAGGAGGGCCACGGCGAAGACGCTCATCCCGAAGGCCACCACCGCCAAGGGGATCCAGAGGGGTAGGGGAAGGAGCCCCGGGGCCAGGTCCCCGAAACGGAGGCTCTCCAGGGTCTTGGCCCAGAGGTGGAACGCGGCGTAAAGGCTCGCGGCGGCCCCAAGCCCCAGGGCCGCTCGCCCAAGGGGGGCCCTGGCCTTAGGGGGGAGCCGCCTGAGGAGGAGTTCCACCCGGATGTGGCCCCCGGCCCTGAAGGTGGGCCCGAGGCCCAGGAAGATGAGGCCCGCCGTGGCGAACCCCGCGAGCTCCAGGGCTGAGGGAACCACGAAGCCCAGAAAGCGGCCCACCACCTGGGCGAGGATCACGAGGAGGACGAAGAGCCCGAGGAGGAGGGCCAGGAGCTCCGAAAGCCGGTAGAGCCCTTTGAGCATCACCGGCCCAGGTACTGGCGGTAGACCCTGACCCCCGTGGCCCCCGCCTGGCGTTGCCACTCCAGGATCATGGTCTCGCCCGCCTTCTTAAGGTCGGCCATGAGCTGGGGCGAGGGCTTCACCACCTGCATTCCCCTCTGCGCCAGGGTCCTTAGGGCCTTGGCCTCCTCCTCCTGCGGCAACTTCCAGCCCCGTTCCTCCGCCCGTTTGGCCGCCTGGAGGAGGGCCTCCCGGTCCTGGGGGGAGAGGCTCTCAAAGGCCCGGCGCCCGATCACCACCATGTTCTTGGGGATCCAGGCCTTCACGTCGTAGAAGTAGCGGGCGAAGTCCCAGGCCTGGCTGTCCACCCCCGTGGTGGGCGAGGTGATCATGGCCTCCACGATCCCGGTGGCGAAGGCCTGGGGGATGTCGGCAGCCTCCACCTGGACCGGGGTCATGCCCAAGAGTTCCGCCAGCCGGGCCGTGGCGGGGTTGTAGGCGCGGAAACGGAGGCCCTTGAGGTCCTGGGCCGAGTTCACGGGCTTCTTGGTGTAAAGCCCCTGGGGGGGCCAGGGCACGGCGTAGAGGAAGACCACGCCCCGCTGGGCGAGCCACCTCTCCACCTCCGGCCGCTGGGCCTGGTAGAGCCGCCAAGCGTCCTCGTACCCCGAGACCACGAAGGGGATGGAGTCCAGGTTGAAGAGGGGGTTCTCGTTGGCGAGGAGGGACATGAACACCTCCCCCATCTGCACCTGGCCGTTCCGCACCGCGGGGAGGATCTGGGGGTGGGGGAAGAGGGAGCCGCCGGGATGGACGGTGATCTTGAGCCGGCCCCCCGTGGCCTCCTCCACTTCCTTTACGAACTGCAGGATGTTTTGCGTGTGGAAGTTGGCCGGGGGATAGGGGGTGGCCATGTTCCAGGTCTGGGCCAGGGCGCCCAGGGCCAAAAGGGATAGAGCCGTCACAAGCCGCTTCATTCCCGACCTCCTTTCTCCTTCGCGATCTTACCTGAGGTTTTGCAGGGCCCGGTCCACGAACTCGTTGGTGTAGGTGCGCTTGAGGTCGATCTTGGCCCGCTTCACCCGCTCGTCAAAGGCGGAGAGCACAGTGAGGGGCCTTAAGGGCGCGGTCTCGCTGAAGCGCCCTGTGGGGGAGAAGGACTCCAGGGAGTTGCGGAGCACCTTCAGGTAAAGGTCCCGGTCGCCCAGGAAGTACTCCTCGGGGAGGACCTGGGCGATCTCCTCGGGGCTTTTCCCCTGCATCCAGCGAAGGCCCCGCACCATGGCGTTCACCAGCTTTTGGGCGGTGTCGGGGTTTCGCTCCAGCCAGGCCCGCGTGGTGTAGAGGACGGCGGCCGGGTACTCGCCCCCCAGGACCTCCCGGGTGCCCTTGGTGGTGCGGGTGTCGGCCAGGACCTTGATGAGGCCCCGCTCTTGCAGAAGGGTGATGGCGGGCTCCACGTTGGAGATGGCGTCCACCTGTTTGTTCTGCACCGCCGCCACCGCCTGAGCCCCCACGGAGACCCCGATGACAGAGACATCCGTGGGCTTGAGGCCGTTTTTCACCAGGAGGTAGTTGAGAAAGAAATGGGTGGAGCTTCCCGGGGCGGTGACCCCCACCCTTTTCCCCTTCAGGTCAGCGATGCTCTTCACCTCGTCGGCCAGGTCCGACCGCACCCCCAGGACGATGGCCGGGTAGCGCCCCACTTCCACGAAGGCCACGATGTCCCGGCCCTGGGCCTGCATCTGGATGGTGTGGTCGTAGTAGCCCATGACCACCTCCACGCTTCCCCCCACGAGGGCCTGGAGGGCGCGGGAGCCCGCTTGGAGGTCCTGGATCACCACGTCTAAGCCCTCGTCCTTGAAGTAGCCGAGCCTTTCCACCACGGTGAGGGGCAGGTAGACCACCGCGGTCTTGCCCCCCACGCCCAGGACCACCCGCTTCTGCGCAAAGCCGAAGGCCAGAAGCACCGCAAGCGCCAAAACCCCGATCCGCTTCATGCCGAACCTCCTCCCTGCGCCTTGGGCTGCCACACCAAGAGTTTCCTTTCCACCATGCCCACCAGGGCGTCCAGCACCAGGACGAAGGCCATGAGGACCACCATCCCGGCGAAAACCCCCGTGGTGTCAAAGACCCCTTCCGCCTGGGCGATGAGGTAGCCGAGCCCGGCGGCGCTTCCCAGGTACTCCCCCACCACCGCCCCGATGACGGCGAAGCCGATGGAAGTCCTTAGGGAGCTGAAGATCCAGCTCGCCGCCGCCGGTAAATAGACGTGGCGGAGGAGGTGGGAAGGTTTGGCCCCGAGAAGCCTGGCGTTTTGCAGGACAAGGGGGCTCACCTCCTTCACCCCCTGGTAGGTGTTGAAGAAGGCCACGAAGAAGACCAGGGTGACCCCCAGGGCCACCTTGGAGAGGACCCCGAGGCCGAACCAGAGGGTGAAGATGGGGGCAAGGACCACCCGGGGGATGGCGTTCAGGGCCTTGACGTAGGGGTCCAGCACGGCGGCCACGGCGGGGGCGAGGGCGAGCCAGAGCCCGAAGACCACCCCGAGGAGGGTGCCCAGGGCGAAGGCCAAGAGCATCTCCACCGTGGTGATGTAGAGGTGGGGGTAGATCTCTCCCGTGGCGAACCAGCGGAAGACCCTTTGGGCGATCTCCGAGGGGAGGGAGAAGAAGAAGGGATCAATGCGGCCCGTCCTCGAGGCCCACTCCCAGAGGAAGAGGAAGCCCAAAAGAAGCCCCCCTTGCCAGAGCCTCACCCTAAGCCCCCGCATGGGCCCGCATCACCTCCCCTCTCAGGAGCTCCCAGATCTCCCGGTGGAGCCGGAGAAACTCCGGGGTGAGCCGCACCTCGGCCACGTCCCGGGGCCTCGGGAGGGGGATGGGGAAGTCCCCGATGGGCCGGGAGCGGGGCCCCGCGGCCATCACCACCACCCGGTCGGAGAGGGCGATGGCCTCCTCCAGGTCGTGGGTGACGAAGAGGACGGTCTTCCGGTCCTCCTGCCAGAGCCTGAGGAGTTCGTTCTCCATAAGCTGCCGCGTCTGCACGTCCAAGGCGGAGAAGGGCTCGTCCATGAGGAGGAGCTTCGGGTCGGCGATGAGCACCTGGGCGAGGCCCACCCGCTTCCTCTGCCCCCCGGAAAGCTGGTGGGGGAAGCGCTGGGCGAAGCGCTCCAGGCCCACCTTGGCAAGCCAGGCCCGGGCCCGTTCCCGCGCCTCCCCCCAAGGGGTGCCCCGGAAGACCAAGGGCAGGGCCACGTTGTCCAGGGCGGTCTTCCAGGGGAGGATGGCGTCCTGCTGGAAGAGGTAGCCGGCCACGGGGTTGAGCCCCTTGAGGGGCCTCCCCGCCACCCATACCTCCCCTTCGCTTGGGGAAAGGAGGCCTGCGGCCGCGTTCAGGAGGGTGCTCTTGCCGCACCCCGTGGGCCCCACCAGGCTCACGAACTCCCCCTCGGCGACCTGGAGGGAGACGCCCTCCACGGCCACGTAGTCCCCGAAGGCCACGCTCAGCCTGCGGAACTCCAGGAAGCTCATCCGTAGTACTCCGGGTTGGGCTTGAAGCCGAGGCTGTTGAGGAGCCGGTTGGTGAAGTTGAACATGGCGGCCACCTCGGCGGCCTCGAGGATGGCCTCGTCCGAAAGGCCCGCTTCCCTGAGGGGCTTGAGGTCCTCCTCGGTCATCTCGTGGTGCCGGTGGGTCACCTTGAGGGCGAACTCCACCAGGGCCCGCATCCTCGGGGGCCTCTCCGCCCGGCGGGGGTTGGCTGCCAGGACCTCGGGGAGGAAGGGACCCTCGGAAAGCTCCCCTTCCTCCGGCACCCGGAGCCAGGAGATCACCATACGGCCACCGCCCGCACCGGGCCGCCGGAGGCTTTCTGGTGCTTGGGCCCGCCCACGAAGATCAGGGCCCCGGAGGGGGGCACCTGGGCCAGGTTGGCCAGGTTCTCCAGGCCGTACTTCCCCGCCCCGAGGACGGTGACGTGGGTCTTGAAGTCCTTGGAGGGGCCGAAGTCCAGGGAGAGGGTGTCCACCCCGATGCCCACGATCTCCCGCTCCCGCACCAAAAACTCCGCCGCCTCGGGGGAGAAGCCGGGGAAGTGGAGGGTGCCGGAGGCGTCCTGGTTGAGGAAAGCTTTGGGGTCCTTCCACCTGGCCTCCCAGCCGGAGTGCATGGCCACGAAGGCCCCCTTGGGCAGCCGTCCGTACCGCCTCTCGTAGGCCAGGAGGTCGTCCGGGGTCACCTGGGCGTCGGGGTCCTTGGCCGCCTTCTCGTGGATGTGGATCACCGCCAGGGGGGCGATGAGGACGCCCACGGGAAGCTTCTCCGCCGTGGGGGCCCCCTCCACGAAGTGGGCGGGGGCGTCCATGTGGGTGCCGGAGTGCTCCCAGAAGTCCAGGCGGTTTCCGTAGTAGCCGTTTTGCCGCACCGTGACCAGGGTGGTGATGCGCATGGGTTCCGCCCCGGGGAAGAGGGGGATCTCCGGGGTGAGCTCGTGGGTGAGGTCCACCGCGCGGCCGAAGGCCTTTCCGGGAACCTGGGCCTGGGCCAAGGCCGCCCCCGCGAGCGCGGCGAGGCCCGAGGCCAGGAAGCTCCTGCGGGAAAGGGAGCGGGCCACCTGCTCCATCACCAGGGGTGCGCACACGGTTGCCTCCTTTTCTCAGGAGAACGTACCACGTTCCCGCATACGTTTGCAAGACGAGGGCCGGGCTTGCAGACTTGACCGATATGCGGCCTTGGGGTAAAGAGGGGGCATGACCCTACGCGAGGCCTTGTCCCAAGTCCCCGACCCCAGGGCCCGCAACCGGCGGTATCCCTTGTGGGGCTTGTTGGCCCTCATCTTGGTGGCCTTTCTCGCCCGCGTGGACTCCCTGCGCGGCGTGGAACGTTTCGCCCGGGCCAACCCTCACCTCTTGCCCCACCTGGGCCTGCGCAACCCCCCGGGCCACACCATCCTCACCCTCCTCCTTCACCGCCTGGACCCAAAGAAGCTCCAGGAGGCCCTTCTCCAGGTCTTTCCCGAGGTGGACCTGGGAGGGGTCCTGGTGGTGGACGGGAAGCACCTCCGGGGAAGCGGCAAGGGGAAGAGCCCCCAGGTCAGGCTCGTGGAGGACCAAGCGCTTCTGGAGCTCCTGGACCGCCTGGGGGCGGAGGGGCTCAAAGGGAAGGTAGTGGTGGGGGACGCGGGGTACCTGTACCCGGAGGTGGCGGGGAAGGTGGTGGAAAAAGGGGGGCATACCTCTTCGTCCTGAAGGCCAACCAGGGGGAACTGCTGGAGTGGGCTCTGGAGGTATTCAAGGGGATGGAGGAAAGGCGGCTTCCCGGGGAGACGGAGTCAGCTTGGGAGGTGGTGCGGGACGGGGAGGTGTGGACCTACCGGGTCTGGGCTTCCCCTTATCTGCCGGATGCGCTCTTGGCCTTTCCCGGGTGCCGACAGGTGGTGCGGGTGGAGCGGGAGGTGGTGCACAAGGGGACGGGGGAGGTGCGGCGGACGGTGAGCTACGCCCTCACCAGCTTGGGAGCCGAGGAGGCGGACGCGAGGCGGCTTGGGGAGCTTCTCCTTTCCCGGTGGGAGGTGGAGAACCGGTCCTTTTGGGTACGGGACGTCCTCCTCCATGGTCAGCGAAGCTACCTTGAGGACGCCTGCCAGGTGCGGGGCGTGGGGGCGCAAGTCTTGGCGGTCCTCCGGGCCTTTCTGGTGTCCCTGCTGTACCGCAGGGGGGTGCGGAAGAAGAAGGCGGCCCTGGAGACCTTCTCCTTCCATCCCCTCTCCGCCCTCAGGTTCCTGGGGCTCTATGCGGTATAACGGTCAAGTCTGCCGGGCTTGCGGGTACTTTCCTCCAGCCCCGGGGCCTAGGTAGGCCCTCGAGGCGGGCCCACCCGCTCCCGCCCGGCGTAGACGTTCATCCGCCCCGGGCGCAGGAAGCCCACCAGGGTGAGGCCGTAGGCCTGGGCCAGGGCCACGGCCAGGCTCGTGGGGGCGGAGACGGCGCAAAAGACGGGGATGCCCGCCGCCACCGCCTTCACCAAAAGCTCGTACCCGGTCCGGCCGCTCACCAGGAGGATGTGGTCGTGGAGGGGGAGCTTCCCCTGAAGGAAGGCCCAGCCGATGAGCTTGTCCAGGACGTTGTGCCGGCCCACGTCCTCCCGCAAGGCAACGAGCCGCCCCTCCCGGTCAAAGAGGGCGGCGGCGTGGAGGCCCCCGGTGGCGCGGAAGAGGCGCTGGGCCTGGTCAAGTAGAGCGCACATTAGCGCACTCCGGCCCTCCACCAGGATGAGGACCTAAGCCTCCCTTCCACCCCTCCCACGATCCCCCGAAGAGGATGGGCTTGAGGGGAGAGAGGTCCCTCGGCACCTCGCGCCCGAGGAGGGGAAGGAAAGTGCCTACCCTCAGGACCCGCCAGGGATTAACGCCAGGGGAGTTCCTTCCGTCGGTAGACCCCTCTTGGCTCCCCGGTGAGCCCTGAAGGCTTGAAAGCAAGGAGAGGTGAGGCCCGCGCCTCTTGCAAGGTCCTATACTCCCGCAACGCCACCCACTCTTCCTTTACCGTCCGGATCAACCGCTCCGCGTGCCCGTTCTCCCAAGGCCTCCCCGTCCCCGCGTAACTGAGCCGCACCCCTAGCCCCAAAAGCCGCTCCACATACGCCCTGGAGGTGTACTGCACCCCCCGGTCCGAATGGTGCACCTCGGGACACCCCTCCCTCAAGGCCATCTCCAGCGCTCCCAGGGTCAGCCCCTGGGAAAGCCTGGGCCCCAGGGCCACCCCCAGCACCTTCCGGGTGTGGAGGTCCATCACCACCGCCAGGTAGGCCACCCCCTCCCCCAGGACCACGTAGCTCAGGTCCGCCACCCACACCTGGTGTGGGCGGGTCACCTCAAGCCCCGGCAGGGGGTTCTTCACCCCCTCCGGGGGAAGACCCCCCGGGAAGGTGGTCCTGGGGGAGGGCCCCTTGCGGGGAAGGAGCAAGCCCTCCTCGCGCATCAGGGAGCGCACCCGCTTCTCCCCCACCTGGACACCTTCCCCCCGCAAGAGGGCGGTGAGGCGCCGGTAGCCGTACCGGGGCCAGGCCGCCGCCAGGGCCCGCAAGCGTTCCCGGAGGGCCCTCTCCTCGGGAGGGGGGTCCTGGGGCCGGTAGTAGAGGGTGCTCCGGGGCACCCTGAGGACCCGGGAAAGCAGGCGGAGGGGGTAGGCTCCCTTGAGGGCCTTCACCAGCTCCCGCCTTTCCTTTGCCGGTAGAGTCCCGAGGCTTTTTTTAGGACCTCCAGCTCCAGGGCCATCTGGCCGACCAAGCGTTCCAGCTCGCGGATGCGGGCCTCTTGCTCCGCACAGCCGGAGGTGAAGGCGGCGTGGGCGTTCTCCAGGAACTCCCGCTGCCAGCGGTAAAGGAGGGACTCCGCCACCCCATAAGCCCGGCAGGCTTCGGCCACGGTCCTTTGACCCGACAGGACCTCCAACACAATTTTTGCCTTTTCCTTCGCTGACCACCTGCGCATCTCGCTACCCCTTCAGACTACACCCCTTGGCCTCTCTCTTGGGGTGGTCCAAATTTGGGGCAGCACTTCACTCTACCTTTGGTGGCGAACCTGGCTGGAGAGCCCTATTGGGGCTCGTTAGGCCTTTTACTTCTCGCTCGCCTCTGATCCTATGCACAAGCTTCTAGGTGATACCCTTTTATGCTAATTCCTTCGTCCTAGGCCACCAGTGGAACAGGGTGTGCCGCCTGAGGGTCTCGGGGTCCTGGGCAAGGACCCGGCACCGTTCGGCCACCGCCTCCATCATCTCCTCAAGGTCCCGGAAGTACCGGTTGGCCACCGCCTCGTTCACCAAGCCCAGCGGGTGGAGCTGAGGGTGATTTTGGCGATCTCCTTGGCGGTGAGTCCCTGCTTGGCGTGGTAGACGGCCAGGGTCACGGGCGAAGCCCGTACCTTGAAGCGGTGCTTCTCTATCGGGTCCTTGGCCTTCTTGACCCTCCGCCACAGCTCGTTCAGGGTCAGGTGGTCGGTCACGGTCATAGACGAACGGTACAACAAGAAAGAGTATGAGAGCGCGTGAGCGCTGGGGTGAAGTAATGTGCGCTACATCCCAACTGTTTGCACCTCCGAGGCCTCGAGGGCCGGCCTCTCACAGGCCAAAAACCCGCGGGGGCTTCGCCCTCGCGGCCTTCACGCGCCTCCCCCGCGGGCCTTCGCCCGCAGCCTCTCGAACCGCTCCCTCAAGGGGGCGTGGAAGGACTCGGCGTCTATCCCCGCCTCCCTCTGGTTCGCTTGGTAGAGGGTCTCCTCGGCCTCGTCCAGGAAGGCCTCGAGGAGCTCCCTCATCCGCTCGTTCAGAAGCCCCCACTCCTCGAGGGCTTCAACTAGGTCAGATAAACTCCAGACGAGCTTCTCCACGTTCGTGCGCGGCCTCTCCCGGAGCCGCTTTCGTCTTTCCTCCGCCTTCGCTTCCTCCCCCCGGTCGAGGGTCCTCAGGATGGAGTCGAAGGAGGCGGCCAGGGTCTCCTCGGGGGAGAGGCCCGGTATCGTGGGAGCTCTTCCCGAACGCCACGCCTCCAGCCTTTCCTCCATGAGGCGCAGGGCCTCGGGGGAGCGGGCCACCCGGAGGAGCTTCCCCGGGGGGATTTCCTGCCGCATCAGCGCCCTCCTCACCTCCCGGGGGATGTTGAGGAGGGGCTCGTACCGGATGAGGCTGTAGGGAGATACCCCCGTGGGTCCGAGGATCCTCCTCACTACATCCACCTCTGGCGCCTCTTCCCCCCTCGTTCTCCGCAGGGAGTGAAGGGCCCTTTTTAGAATCATAACGGCTTCCTCTTGGGAGAAGCCGGCTTCCTCGAGGGTTCTCAAGACCGCCTCCATGGCCTCGAGGGCGCCAAGATCCTTCCTGGCGGCGTTTTCCGCCAGGGCCACCTCCAAGGCCCCCTTTTCGTCCGTCTCCCGCACCACCACGGGGACTTCAGAAAGCCCCGCCTCGAGGGCCGCCCGGTACCGCCGCTCCCCGGCCAAGATCTCATAGGTGCCGTCCGGAAGGGGCCTCACCACGATGGGCTCGATGATGCCGAGGGCCCGGACCGAAGCTACGAGGGCGGGGTCGGGCTTGGTGTTCATGCGGGGGTTCCGGGCCGACGGCACGAGCGCGCTGACGGGTACCAGCTTGGCTTCCATGCCCCCATTATATAGGGAGAGCCATTACTCCCGGATGAGAGTCGAGCGCTGCTTCCGCCTAGACCCGCGTTAAAAAGATTTGGATAGGAGCAGTGCTCACCACCGGGTTTCTTCGTGCGGGAGCCCCGGAGGCCCAGGTGGGAGCAGCGCTCACACACCGGGGGCATCAGGTGGAACTTGTTGTGAGCAGTGCTCCTAACCCCAGGCAAGGGGGCCGCCAACCTCGGGAACCCTCGCCACCCCAGGCGTAGGAGCACTGCTCACCGGAGGCTTCACCGGATTCCTCCGTGGTGTGGGAAGCCTGGGGGCTACTAGGAGCGCTGCTCACCGGAGGCTTCACCGGATTCCTCCGTGGTGTGGGAAGCCTGGGGGCTACTAGGAGCGCTGCTCACCTCGGCCTCCAGCTCCCTGACCGCCTCCTCCGGGCACACTTCTCCTAGGGTGCCGAGGAAGCGGACGCGCCCCTCCGGCCACACCCGGAGCCACACGGTGGCCACGTCCCAGGTGGTCCACCACCTGGGTAGGCTCTCCCGCTTCTCCTCGGGCAGGGCCCGCCACCTGGCCTCGAGGACCTCCGGTAGGACAAGCCATCCGTCCACCCCCGGGTCCAGGAAGTCGGGAAGGAAAAGTTCGGCTTCCCGGATGGCGAGGCCCTCGAGGTCCACCTCCCAGACCGGGGCCTTCAGGATCCTCCGGGTGGGGAAGTCGTACCGGAGGACCCACCAGATTCCCCACTCGGGGCCCCACCCCTCCCTCCAGAGGGAGAGCCAAAGCCCTCCTTCCGGCTTGAAGAGGGGAGCCCGTCCGGGACGGGGAGGGCGGAAGGCCTCTCTCCGAAGAGGCCCGCCGGGTCGAAGGGCCACGTGGTAGGCCTTCATACGGTCCAGCCCTGGTTCGGCTTCCCTACCAAAGCTCCCCGCCTTCTTCCCCGTCCGCCGCCCAGTCCTCCTCCCCGGAGGGAAGAGGGGGGAAGAAGGCGTCCGAAACCCCGGCCGCCAGCGCCCCGAAGAGGAACGGGGCGGCGAAGATCGCCACCAAAATCAAGAGCTCAAGCACACGCACCTCCTGAGGGCCGCGCCCTTCGAGGGACGCGGCCGGATCTACACGCCGCGGGCTCAGTCCGCGCGGACCGCCCGCGCGTCCAGGCCTTCAAAAGGCCTCCCTCTTCCGTAGAGGTCCTCGAGCCGCTCCACGGACAAGGACCTCCACGGAGGTTCAGCCCGCATCACCTCACCACCCTCACCTCCTCGGGCTCCACCACGAGGGCCCGGGCGCCTTTGAGCTCCTCCTGGACCCCCTCGAGGACCTCCAGGAGGAGGGGCTCACAGCTCCTCCTTATCCGTCCCCGCACCTCCCGGGGCCTCCCGTCCTCCCCGAGGAGGACCACGAAGCCTCCGAGGCTCCGGGAGAGGCCTTTCAGGATCGCCATTTCCCGCTCCATCGCCTTACCCCGATCGGGGAGGCCGGTAGGCGGCCTCCCCTGACCCCGGGCCTCCTTCTGGCGAACCGCCGGGGACTCGGTCACGGGCGTAGCCCGTATCTTGACCCCCGAACCTCCGGTTTTGGAGACCGGCGCTCTACCGGTTGAGCTAGCGGCCCGCGAAGGGTTCGCCCCGGGTTTCCCCGGGGCGGCCTCCCTTTTACACCAGCTTCTGGAGGACCTCGAGGGTCTTCTCCAGGGCCCGGCGCTCCTCCTCGGTGAAGGCCACCTCCCGGAGAAGGACGGAAATGGTTTCCGCCGCGGTCTCCAAGGCCATCACCGGGAGGCCCAGGATGTCCTCCACCGTCTCGGGGTCGCCGATGTCCCTCACGGCGTAGGGCTCTTTCATGGCCTCGAGGATCTGCTCCTTCGTGAGCTTCTCCATACACCCCCCTGGCCGCCCGGCGCCAGCCGGGCTACTCTCCCTTCCCGCCCCCCGCGCCCGGGGCCCACTTCCCCCGGCCCACCATGCACTCCAGGGTGGGCTCCTCGGGGGAGAGAGAAAACTGGAGCACCGCCTTCCCCTTTCCGTCCCGCACCTCCAGGACCAGGGAGTACCCCCGGTCCCCCAGAAGCCGGGCCAGCTCCGCTACCGCCAGCCGCAGGGGCCGGTCCCCTGCCTCCACCCCCAGGTCCCGGAGCCCCCGCGCCAGGTCCTCGTGCAGGGCCTCGGCGTAGGCCATCCGCTCCTCTGGGGTGGAGAGCCAGTCTTCCAACCGGAACGGGATCCCCTTCATAGTCCTCCCTCCTCCAACCTCGCCAGGTGGCGGCTCAGGGCGAAGTAGCCCTCCACCGCGGCCACCCGGTCCACCAGGGCCCTCGCCAGATCCCCGTCCGCCGGGCTCACCCGGGCCAGAGCCTCCAAAGCCCTCCGCGCCGCCTCCCCCCGGGGGCCTTCCCCCTCTCCCCGGAGGGCCTCCAGGTCCTTGAGGTAGGCCTCGGGATCCTCCCCCTCCTCCCGGAGGAAGAGGGCCCCCGCCGCCTGGTAGAGGTCCGCGTAGGCCTCCGCCAGGGGGCCCTCCTCCAGGCGCTCCGCCATGGCCGCCAGCAAGTCCAGGAGAACCTCCACCTGATCTCGCATCACTCCTCCAGCTCCCAGGCCCGCCTTCGGGCCACCGCCCGCCCCTTCTGCCGCCGCCGCCTCCAGTCCCGGTGCGCCCCCGCCCCGGGGCGGGTCTTGAGGGCGGTGAGCGCCTTCTGGTCGAAGAGCCGAAGCTTCCTCCTCATACACCCCCCGGCCGCCCGGCGCCAGCCGGGCTATCCCCCTTCCTCCCACGCCCGCCTCCGCCGTTCGGGCCGCCACCCCGTTGCGGCTTCGGCGGGCGCCCCCTGGCGGGTAGACCAGGGGTCCCGCTTTCCCCGGTGGCGAGCCGGGTACTCGCGGGCGGGAGGCTTCTCGCGGCCCTCCTCGCTGGGTTTCGGCTCCGGGGGTCTTAGATGCCCCCTTCTTCGCCTACTCCCCGGGCCGCTTCCTCCCTACTCCCCCCGAGGAAGGGGTTTCGGGCCCCTGGCCTCGGGCCTACCTCCCCTGGAGGTCGGGGAGTTGGCCGCACTCTTGACCTTACCCCCCTCGCCGTCCCAACTCGGCCATCCAAGCCCGCGTCCCGTAAATGCCCTTTAGGAGGAAGGGCACACTTATGTCAACATCCAGATCTTCCCAATAGAGGCCGGTCCCGGCCGGGGTCACCTTGACCCGGCTCAACTCTTCGTCACTAGCTCCCTGCAAACCCTGGATCAGATCAACGCTGATCGACACGCGGCGGCCATCCCTCAGCTCGATCTCGATCTCCCGCGACACCGGGTTGTAGCGGGCATGGCGAGCCGCAGGTTCAGACTGCTGCGCCAGCTCACCCGCCTTGCGAGCGGCCTCGATTTGCTTGAGAAGATCAGCAGTCACCATGGATTTCCCTCTCCTCTCTGGGGCCTTCAGGCCCCTCATCAACCCTCAGGGGCCGAAGGCCCACCCTCTCATCCCGGGCGGGCCCCGGCCCTCTTTTCACCTCACCTCCACCCCCAGGAGCTTGGCCCCCGGAGGCGGGACGATCTTTAGCTCCCCATTCCGGAGCTCCTCCCGGAGCTCCATGAGGAGCCTTCCCAGGGCATTCACCCCCACGAGGAACTCCCCCTCGGGGCGTGCGCCCCAGAAGCCATCCTTATAGGACAGCTCCACGATGGGGCGCTCCCCGGTGGCGAGGAGAACCTCACGGAACCGGGGGTGCTGGGCGGCCTTGAGGCGGAGGACCCACCGCATGGCTGCCACCCTCACCCGCTCCCAATCCGGGCGAGTGAGGGCTACATTGCTCCTTGCCTCCTGCTTGCTCTGCCATGCGGGCAGGCTGAGGACCCTCCGCTGAACCTCCGGATAATCGGGGAAGCGGAGGGCCTGATACAGGGCCTCCGAAGAGGAGGCCCTTACCCTGCCCACCACGATGGGGAAGCCTGGGGCCATGTTGGACAGCTCACCCCAGGCTTCTTTGACTTTGAAAAAAACAATGGCTTCCTTTGCTTTATACCTTCTGGTGGCCATGCACACCTCCTGGTGGTTCTCCCTTTCTTTCCGGGGCCTTTAGGCCCCTCGCCAACCTCCAGGGGCCGAAGGCCCACCCTCTCATCCCGGGCGGGCCCCGGCCCCTGGGCTGAGGCCTAGACCTCCTCGCCGCCCTCAAGGCCGCGCGGGGCGATAGCCCCGCGCTAACCGCTTTCGCGGCGAACCGGCGCTGGGGGTGGATTACCCGCGAACGCCCAGTTCTTTCCGCGCGCTCCGGAGACCTCGCGCGGCCGCTTCCAGGCGTTCCTCCGCCTCCTCGAGGAGCTCGGCCAGGTGGCGGGAGAGGGTTCCCACCCTCCGCCTCTCGGGGAGAAGGTAGACCCGCCCGCCCTCGCCCTCGAGGAACGCCCTGACGAAGGCCTTGCTGGAGGTCTGGGCCCAGACCTCCACCTCCGCCCGGGCCTCCACCAGGTGGCCCTCACCCCTCCAGTACCACCCGAAGAGGTTGGTGTAGGCGTAGACCCTCGGGTGGTCGTCGGGCTGGGGGAACCCCCAGGGGGACTCCTCGCGAAGCATCTCCCACACCCGCTTTCTGAGGATGGGCCAGGCCTTCCGGTCGAGGACCACCCTCCGCGCGGGCACGCCCGAGAGAGGACGAACGGGCCCCGGAGACTCCAAGAGTCCGATCCCGGGGAAGTAGACCCTCGTCCACTCTTCGGCGAAGCCTCCACCCAAAGTCCCCGCCAAGGCCCAGATGGCGAGGGCGGCCCTCTCCGCCGCCTCGTCCAGGGAAAGGGGAGAGCCCCAGGGCCCCGGCCTGGCGAGGCGGTAGGCGAGGTAGAGGGGCGGGTCGAAGGGCCCCTTCTCCCCGAGGAGCGAGGCGTGGTGGGCGAAGAAGCTGAGGGGGGTGACGAGGTCGGGCCCCGCCGTCCTCAAGGCCGCTTCCAGCTCGTCCAGGGAGCTGAACGCCCCCAGGATCCGTCCGTCCGCCTTTTCGACCGTCCGCATACTACGCCTCCTCCTCCTTGGCCCCGTACTTCGGGGCGGCCTCTTCGAGGGGGACGCCCCTCACGACGACCTCCATGAGGAGCTCGGTGAGGGCGTTGAAGTCCTCGAGGGTGCCCGGGGTGGTAATCTGCCACCCTCCGGCGACCTTAACCGCCTGAGCCTTCCCCAAGGTGATCTTCATAGCGCTCCTTTCCCGCCCCGGTCCCGCCCCTCCGGGGCATCTTCCCGAGGAAGCTCTTCGCTTCCTCTTCCGCTCTTAAGGCCGCGCGGGGCGTCAGCCCCGCGCTAACCGCTTACGCGGCGAACCGGCGCCGGGGGCGGAGCGCCGGAAGACGCCCCACCCCCGCCTCAGGCGTAGGCCAAGGCCTTCCAGTCCACCCCGTCCAGGAGGACCACCTCCGCCGCCGCCCGGGCGAGGTAGCTGGAGATGTACTCCTGGAACTGGGCCACGGTCACCGGGAGGCCGAGCTCCCGTGCCGCCTCTACCGCCCGGGCGAGGTCCCCGTCCCCGGAGACCAAGACCGCCCGGTCGTATAGCCCTCCGGCCGCGGCGAGGACCAGGTCCACCGCCAAGGCCACGTCCACCCCCTTCTCCCGGTGGCCGTTCCCGGTGTTCCGGGTGTGGCCCGTGACCACGAGCCACCCCCGGGCCTCGAGGGAGCGCATGAAGCCGCCGTGCCCGGGGAAGGGCGCGGTGTAGAACCGCATCGAGGCCGGGCGGCCCCCCGCCAACCGCCACGCGAGGGAGGTCAGGTCCACGGGGAGAAGCCGCCGCTCCTTGAGGGCGCGGTAGAGGTTGGACCCGTCGACGAAGACCGCCACCCTCTTCATCAGGCCACCTCCTCCTCTTCCTCGGCCCGGACCGCCCCCACCCTCACCTCCGAGGCGTAGAGGCTGAGGAGCTCGGGGGCGCTCCTCCGGGGCGTCAGGGCTCCGGCGAGAAACACCCGGCTTCCTTTCCGCAGGTCCCCCGGGGCCTCTCCCAGGAGGACCGCGTTGACGAAGGAGGTGCCCCACCCCGTCCCCTGGGGCACCCGCACGGCCACCCGCAGGCCCACGGCCCCGCGGAGCGGCTTGGGGTCCAGGGCGAGGAGGCCCGAGACCTCCGCCCGGGCGTACCCGTCCGCGCACGGGTGGCCCAGGGGGGCCTGGAAGACCGGGGCCTCCACGGGGAAGACCTCCTCCACCACCACCTGGAGCCGGGTGGAGCCGTCCCGCTCCACCCGCTCCCGGATGAACCCAGATAGGACCACGGGGCGCCCGCGGGCCTCGCTCATCCTCTTGGCGAGGATCCCGTGGCCCACCACGGGAAGCCGCGCGTAGCGGTCCACCCCGCGGTAGGCCACGCTGCCCACGGCGTAGGGCACTCCCCGGGCGGAGGTCCGCTCCTCCGTCACGAGGAGCACCCCGAGGGCGGTGACGCGGTTCACGCTTCCACCTCCTCCCAGGCCTGGCGGAGCGCCGGGTCCTCCCTGAGGAAGTTCCTCCCCAGGGCCACGGCGTCCTCCAGGACGGAGACTTCCACGCCGTACTCCTCCGCGAACTCCTCCAGAGGGAGCGCCCCGCAGAGGGTCCGCTCCACCACCTCGCGCACGAAGCTCCCGTGCGCCGCCTCCAGGCGCTCCAGGGCCTCGTCCACGAGGCGCCTCAAGGAGGCCCTCTCCACCGCCTCGGAGGGCTCCTCGCCCCCCTCCACCGTGTCCCGGAGGTAGAGGTCCTCCGACTCCCCCACCCGCTCGTCCAGGTGCAGGGCGCTCCTCACCAGGGGAGCCACCTCCTGCACCCACTCCACGGGCTGGCGGGTCTTCTTGGCCACCTCCTCCGGGGTGGCCCCGGGGTTCTTGGCGAGGACCTTCCGCACCGCCTGGAGGGCCTTCAGGCTCTCCTTAGAGAGGCCGAAGGCCTGGCGGCGAAGCTCCGCGTAGTAGGGAGCTTCCAGGCGGGCGAGCCTCGCCGCGTACGCCCCGGGGTGGTGGTGGAGGCTCCGCTGGCCCTCGGCGGCCCTCACCGCCCACTCCCACGCCAAGGGGACCATCTCGTCCCACAGGGCGGGGAACTCCAGGAGGACCTCCAGAGCCGCGGGGAGGGCCTGGGCGGCCACCCACCAGAGGTGGCGCTTGTCCCCGGAGAGGACCTTCCGGTGCCTCTCCCGCACCTCCTTTTGGGGCGCGAGGGAGAGACGGCTCAGGACCTGGGCCACCGCCTGGTGAGGCCCCTCCGCCCGCCGGTCCCGCCGCCCCAGGGTCCGGCGGTGAACCCTCTTCAGGAGGAGGTAGAGCCCCCTCCGGTCGGCCTCCCCGGTGTAGGCGTCCGCCCCCACCGCCTCCTGGGCGGCGAGGGAGAGGTCTCCCACATAGAGGGTCTCCGGGATGGCCTCCCGGGGGTTCTCCAGGTAGGGCCGGACGGCCGCCCGGACCTCGTCCGGGTCGGTCCAGTCCGCCTCCACCCCCAGGAGGTGGAGGACCTCCACCTCGTAGTCCTCCGCGAAGGCCCGGTGGGCCCAGGCCCGCGGGGCCTCCCCCTGGAGCGCCGCCGCCTCCTCCGCCTCCCCCTTCACCCAGGCCCACAGGGCCTTCAGGGCGTGGAGGATCCGGGGGTGCGCGCGGTCCTCCGCCCGGGTGTACCGGTAGGCGGGGGAGAGGAAGTCCCGCCGGCTCTGCGAGAGCCGCTTCACCGCCTCCTTCCGGAGGGCCTCGAGCTCCTCCGGGGAGGCTTTCACCCACACCGGCTTCCCCGCCCGGAGCCGCCCGAAGACGACCGCCTTGTCCTCAGGGGTCACCCGGGCGTCCTCCCGGGCGGTGAGGAGCCGGGCCACCTTCTCCTCCAAGGCGCGGCGGCGCTCCAGGGCCTCCAGGGCCCGGGCCACCTCCTCCAGGTACTCCAGGTCCCTGGGGTCCTCCACGGGGACCGCCTTTCCCTGGAGGACCGCCTGGGCCGCCTCCCGGGGGTCCGGGTTCGGCCCCGCCCCCTTGCGGAGGTGCTGGAGGACCTTCTGAACCCGGAGCACCCACGCCCCGAGGTCCAGGTCCTCCCGGAGCTCCTCCAGGCGAAGCCCCACCTCCAGGGGGACCTCTTCGAGGCTGAGCTTCCCCTGGAGGTAGGCGGCGAGGAGCCGGGCCGTCCGCTTCTCCGCCCGGCTCCACGCCCGGTAGTCCTCCCCCGGCTTGGGGAGCGCCCGCACCAGGGGCGCCCCCGCTTCCAGGGCGGCCTTGGCCTCCTCGAGGGCCTCGAGGACCTTCGAGGGCTCCACCTTCAGTCCAAATACCGCTCTCATCACCACCTCCTCCCCAAAAAGGGCGGGAGCCCGGCCTCGCCGGGCCCCCGCTTCAAGACCTCGGGGCTAGTCCGCGAAGGGGTCCTCGGGGAAGTCCCCCTCGTCGGAGGAAGCCTCCCCCGCCCCCTCCGCCTCCTCGGCCTTCTCCTCCTTCGCCTCCTTCTCCTTCGCGAGGCGGGCCCTGCGCTCCTCGATGGTCTCCGCGAAGGAGACCACCACCCGCCCGCTCGGAGGGATGGCGTCGAAGGCGAGGGCCACCTTGCCCTCCTGGACCACGGCGTAGCCCACCGTGGCCCACCGGGCGTCCTTCCCCTCCCCGAGAGGAGCCCTCAGGGAGTAGGTGCCCTCCTTGGGGGAAGGCACCCCCTCGGGGATCTGGAACTCCACCACCCCCGAGGTGGGGAAGAGGTCCACCCGGACGGAGGCCTTGGTCCCGTCCTTGGCGAGGTAGGCGAACCCCGCCGGGAGGTCGGGACCGCGCTTGTTGCCCCTCAGGGTGACCCCCTTGAGGGGGGCGGAGATGGCCTCCTCCTTCTTGCCGTTGGCCTGGATTTTATGAAGGACCTGGGTCGGATTGAGCATCTTTTTTTCTCCTTTCTCGCCCCGGCCCCACCTCTCCGGGGCGCGTCCCGAGGAAGCCTTTTGCTTCCTCTTCCGCCCTCAAAGCCGCGCGGGGCGCTAGCCCCGCGCTAACCGCTTACAGCCGCAAACCGGCGCCGGGGGTGGACTGCCCGGAGACGAGATCGGCGAGGGGCACCCACCTCTTGATGAGCCCCTCCCCGAGGCACACTTCATCTTTTTCACCTCCTTTCACCCTTTGGTCTGGGGCGGCCCCTCGGAGTATGCCGGAGTTTACGGTGAAGCCCCCGTTGGGGTGTTGACCGGGGGCCGCCCCGTGTTTTCTTCTCTAGGCTTCTGCCTGCTTGCCCTGGAGCCGCCGGACGGTCTGGAGGGCGACACTCCAGAGGTTGTCTCCGGGCCGGACACGGACAAGAGTTACGGTGGGCTTTCCATTGAGGGGGATCCGGCGGATTTTTACCAGGACTCCTTCTTTGTCGCTCCCTAGTGTTTCTACCTCGATGCGGATCATTTTTTCACCCCCTTCACTTCTTGGTCCGGGGCGGCCCCTCGGTGGTACACCGAGGTTCACTGTGGAGTTACCCGGTGGGTGGGTTACCAGGGGCCGCCCCGTGTTTTCTACTCTCCAAAGAAGAGGTCAACGGGGTTTACCTGGGCTTCGTTGAGATACCGGATGACCTCGAGGGCCTTTTCCAGGGCGGCCACTTCTTCGGGGTCAAGGGCAAGCTTAGTTAGGAGGGTTTGGAGGACCACCGTAGTCTTCGCGAGGTCTCCGGCCTCGAGGCCGAGGATGTCTTCGGGGGCGAGAACCTGGAAGACCGCGAGTCCGCCGCTGGTGGAGACGACCTCGTAGGTCATCTTGACCAGGTTTTCCGGTGAGGGCTTCGTCATGTTTACCTCCTTCACCTCAAGGCCGCGCGGGGCGTCAGCCCCGCGCTAACCGCTTACGCCGCGAACCGGCGCCGGGGGTGGAGCGCCGGGAGCCCCTCCGGCGCCGGCCTCCTCAGGCCCGCTCCACCCGCACTCCCATGACCTCCAGGAGGTGCAGGGCGGTGGCCACTTCCTGGCCGTCCGGGAGCCCCCTGACCACCAGGTGAACCCCCGGGGTCAGGTACTTCCCGGCCTCCCCGAGGGCCCGGTAGTCCCCGTACGGGACGGGGACCACCCTCCCGTCGGGGAGGAGGAGCCTGGCTTTGCGGCCCTCCACCTCGAGGACCGCCCTCGGGGGGGAGAAGTCCTCGCTCTCGGAGGGCCTCGAGGCGGGGGCCCTAGGCCCGGTCTCTCCAGAAGGCCCCTCCTTCGGGACCGCGGCCGCGGGCGGCGCGGGCGGAGGAGCTTTTTCCTTCTTGTTGGCGTAGTGGAGGAGGAAGGCGAGGAGGGAGATGACCAGGGCCTTGACCGCGAAGAAGAAGTACATGGCAGGGGCGAGGACGTCCATCATCACCCCCCGCCCCCCTCCGGGTTCTTGAACCACGGATACCCGTCGTGCTGGGCCAATTCGTACAACACGACTTCGGAGTCCACGTTGACAACGGTCCCGCCCCTGACAACCCAAAACCTGACGATGGGGTGCGGGCCGTTGGAGGGGGAGAAGGTCATGTAGACCTCGCTCCGAGCCCCGGTGAAGTAAACCGCGTACTCGGGGACAAGGATCGTCCCGTGCTTTTGGACGCTTTCCTGGAGAATCTTTTGGATCAGTTCATAGTCGTCGGGGTAGAACATCGTTCCTCCTTTCTCCCCGGGGGCTTCACCCTCGAGGCCCCCGGGGCCACTCTCCCCCCTTTACCTCCCCTGGGAGGGAAGGAGGGGGGCCGCCGGCGCGGGTCTCGTCACTCGGCTTCCTCGAGGAGCCTCTTCCGCTCCTCGGCCCTCTTGCCTCTCCTCCGGGACCTGCGGTCCCGGTGGGCCCCCGCCCCGCTGCGAGTCTTCAGGCGGGTGAGGGCCCGCTGGTCGAAGACCTTCTTACCCATAAAGCACCGCCTCCACCAGGTCCATAGAGGGGCGCTCGGTCTCCAGGTGGACCGCGCCCCCCTCCACCTTGATCCGGTGGAGCTCCCCATCCCGGGTGGCGGTGAGGGTGTTCCCCTCCACCACCACCCGGTAGCCCTTGGCCTCGAGGGCCCGGCGGAGCTTCTCGATCTCCTCGAGGGTCCTCATACCTGGTTCGACCTCCTTTCTGAGGAAGCTCTTCGCTTCCTCTTCCGTTTTCAAGGCCGCGCGGGGCGCTAGCCCCGCGCTAACCGCTTACGGCGCCGAACCCGCGCCGGGGGCGGATTACTTCAAACGCCCCCCATCCTCGTCAGCCTCGCCTAAAGAGCCGATTGGGGAGCCTCGAGGAGAGGACCGGGACCTCGAGGAGAGGACCGGGGCCTCGAGGACGGGGGGGGCGGCTGGGCCTCGAGGCCCTAAGTCGGAAAATGGCAGAAGTCTGCCAGCGCCGTCCAGGACGGCTCTTCCCCCGCCTACTCTTACCCCCCCTTCTTGTCATCCTGGCAGGACATTGCCACCCTGTTTTGACGGGAAAACCCCGCGCGTTCGCGCGGGGTCCGGTGAGGAGCCGGGGGTCAGCCCTGTCGCCGCAGCGTCACGAGCAGGGGAGAAGCCCGGCGGTTGAAGCTCACCAGCAGGTACAGAGGGGCGGCGTAGCGCTCGAAGCTTGCGGCGATGAAGGCCGCCCAGGGGCGAAGGGGTTCGGGCAGGGGCTCGCCTTCCCGGACGATCCAAGCCTGGGCCACCCTGCCCCAACCGAAGGTTCGGCCTAAGGCGCTTAGGGCGCGGTAGGCCGAGGCGTCCGCTTCGGCGGCGGCGGCCACCATGGCGTTGGCCGCCGGGAGGAAGGGGCGGACGCGGAAAGCCGCGAGCTCTTCCTCGGGGACTAAGACGCGGGCCCCGCTTGGGTAGACGCGGAAGCCGCCTTCAGGGTCGGGGGCGATTTTGGAGGGCTCCACCCCCGCGAGGAGGGCGGCGAACTCCTGGGCCGCAGGGTCAGCCAACACGCTGAACCTCCCCGGTCTTGAGGTTGATGTCCAAGTGCGGCGGATCTTCCCCTTCTAGGATCGCCTGGATCGCCCCCGCCAAGTCGGGGTAGAGGCGGATTCGGCCCAGGGCGTAGGCCTCCACTCCCAGCTTGAACACGGGCGGCTTTTCCACCACCAGCGTCCGGCGCACCAGGTCCTTCGCCACGCCGGTGATGGGGAAGTACACGGGGTTCATCACCGCCTCCCTGAGGTCGGACCCGTGGACGGTGGCGATGACCCTGACCCCCTTACCGGCGATGATCTCCACCACCTGAGAGTCCTCCTTCCAGGCCAGCTCGTCCACCACTACCACCTGAGCGGAGTGGTTGGCCACGGCCTCCAGCATCTTCTCCGGTTGCCGTCTCGGGTCGGGCACCGCCAGCCGGCTGGCTTTGCGGATGATGGGGTGGGGCTTTCTCCCCTCCCCGCCGATCTCCGAGGAGGAGTCCACCACCACGCAGCGGCGGCCGTAGATGTCGGCCACGATGCGCACCACGTCCCGAAGCAGGGTCGTCTTCCCCGTGCCCGGTGCCCCCACCACCAGAATGGACCCGCTGGCCCTCTCCAGGTAGGGGCGCAGAGGCTCCGCCACGCCCACGATGGCCCGGCCGATCCGGATGGTGGCCCCGTAGGGGATGTCCTCGCGGTCGCGCCGCACGCTGATGCGGTGCAGGGTCCCCTCGATGCCCACGCGCCCGTTGGACCGGACTTCCCCGAGCTTGGAGTACATGTAGGCCCAGTCCGTGGCGGTGAAGGTCCACGGGGTGTACCACTCCTCCCCCTTGATGCGGAAGGAGACCGGCTCGTCGATCATGACCACGATCTCCTCCAGGTCGTTTTTGAAGGCGTCCACGTAGTCGTGGAGCTTCATGGGGAGGAGGGCCTTGAGAGCCTCGAAGCCCGCCTCTTCGGCCCGCTCGAGGTCTAGGGGCGGGAGGTCGGACTTCAGCCCCATACCTTCCGGGGTGTTCGCCACGGGCACCGGAGGAGGCACGTAGTCCGGTGTGGGGATGGTGTTAGGGGGAACGCGCTTCATCGGGCATCACCTCCCTGGTAGGCCTGCGCTGCTTGGGCGCGGGACCAGAAGCCCCGCTCGTTCTTCACCAGGCCGCGCTCCTGCAGCGTCTTCAGGGCCTCGGGGAGCCGCTGGCGGTAGCTGGGGAGGGCCTGGTAGATCTCCCGGAGGGTCATGGGGCGCTCCAGAGTCTGAAGGAGGGCGGACGTCACCTCCTCTTCCTCTTGCGGGAGGGCGGGGCGGAGGACGGGCGGCGCTTCTGCCGGCGCCTCCTTCGGCTTCGCTCCCTCCCTAAGGAGTTCCCCCACAACCTTTCCCATCACGTAGGTGCCTACGGGCACGAAGAGGCTCATGGCGAAGACCTCCATGGGCTCGAGGCCCTCCCCCGCCCGCTGCATGGAGCGGAAGTTCCCTAGCCAGACCAGTCCCAGGGCCACCAGGGCCCCCCCGGTGGCCCAGCGAGATCCTCTGAGAATGGAGTTGGAGAGGAGGCTGAGCAGAAAGGCGTTCATCTCCAGCGTCACAGCCAAGGCGAGAGCGAGGAAGCGGGGGAGGGTCCCCAGGGTCAAGCTGTACCACTCCGCCAAGTGCCCCGCGGAAACGGCGAGAGTGGCGGCGTAGCCTACGAGGATCAAGGCGAGGGTGAAGGTCCTGGAAGACATCTTCTCCTGGTCAAGCAGAGCGCACATTAGCGCACTCCGGCCCCCCACCAGGATGGGGACCTAAGCTACTCCCCCACCCCTCCCACGCTCCCCGGTGAAGGAAGACCTTCAGCGGGGAGAGGTCACGAGGTACCGCTTTCCCGAGAAGGGGAAGGAAGAGGCCTACCCTCAGGACCCGCCAGGGATTAACGCCAGGGGAGTTCCTTCCGTCGGTGACCTCCCTCTGGCTCCCTGACGAGCCCTGAAGGCTTGAAAGCAAGGACAGGGCTCCCTGAGCCTTTTTGAGC
>Ga0207812_100179_pt1 | contig 20187 bp, 22 predicted proteins | sample CeladaPassaD2F10_FD_187496 | JGI IMG/M metagenome (GOLD analysis project Ga0207812, IMG submission 187496) | Cellulose-adapted microbial communities from the Joint BioEnergy Institute, USA - Passage D2F10 (SPAdes) (version 2) | ecosystem: Engineered > Bioreactor > Continuous culture >...
GCCCGTGAACTCCTGGAGCCTGGCCTCGGCCACCTTGAGCATGTCCATGGATCACCCCCGGTACCAGATACGGGCTGCGCCCGCAAGGGGAGATTTACCACGAAACGGAGATGTGGGTAAAGTCCTGACCCCTTGGGCTGGCTGACCGGCGTAGTACTCCCTGAGCCTGCCCATCATCCGCCTGAGGAGCTTGTGGGCCACGGCCACCAACGCCTGCTTCTTTCTCTTTCCCCGCGAGAGCAGGCGGTGGTAGAAGGCCCGCATCTCCGGGTCATGGCGCACCGCCACCAGGGCGCCCATGTAGAGCTTTCGCCGCAGGAGGGGGGGTCCTTTCTTGGAGAGCCGACTCCTCTCCACGCTCTTTCCCGACTCCTCCCGCTCGGGGATCAGCCCCGCGTAGGAGGCCGCCCTCTTTGCCCGGCCCCAGAGCTCTGGGGGCAGGAGGGCCAGCACCGCTGCCGCCGCCAGGTAACCCCATCACGGGGTCCAGAAGCGGAGGGCGGGAAAGGCCCCCAGGTCCCGGTAGTTCAGCGTCCAAACGGGCGCCCCAAGCCGCAGGGCGAGGAGGGCCACGCCCGCGTCCTCCAGGGTGCCCCCCCATCCGGGCAGCCGGGCGAGGAGGAGGCGCACTTCCTCCAGGTCTTCCAGGGTGAAGGGCACCACCACCACCCCCTCCTCTACCTTGGCCAGGCCCTCCCGCGCCGCCTTCGGTCCCGCCTGGAAGAGGAGCCACTTGAACACCTCAAAGAGGACGGGCATGGGCAGGAAGAGCCGGGCGCCGCCCTCGGCGAGGCGGCGGAAGCCCCTCACCGCCTCCTCGTGGTCCGGGTCGGAGCGGTGGAGGAGGGCGATGAGGGGCCCCGCGTCCAAGACCAGCCGCTCTGGGATCACCGCTCCTCGCGGATGAGGGCGTCGTGCTCCCGGGCGGAAAGCTCGGCCCTCTCCACCAGCCCCGCAACCTCCAGGAGGGCCTCCGGGCGCTTGACGAGCTCCCGCTCCAGGAGCTCCCGCACCAGGGCGGAGAGGCTGAGGCCGGGGCGGGCCTTGCGGTAGGCCTCCACCTCCTGGGCCAGGTGGTCGGGAAGGTAGATGGTCACCCGCATATCACACATCATCATACCAGGCCGCCCCCCAGGGCGCGGCCTACCTCCGGGTGCGGGTACCCATGGGGACGGCCCCCCGGGGCCTACCGGGTGCGCCTGGAAGGGGGTGGGGCCTGGGCCACGGCGGAGGTCCAGGTGGAGGCCCTTCCCGCCCGGGTGGTGCTCTCGGCTTGCTCCGAGGGGGGCGCTTGCCGGAGCCTTGCCCTGCCCCGGGAAGGGGGGCCCTTCCGCCTCGAGGGCCTCTCCCTAGCAGCTAAGCTTCTTCGCTATTTCTGCTAGCACGTCTTTCTCCCGCTCCCTGATGAAATCTTCAAAGATGGCCACCGAATTAGGGGCTCCTGAAGACCCGTGGGCGAAGGAGCTCTCGGCAGCTGGGCTGATGAGGTGGCTTCCGAAGGTGTCCCTCACGCTGGCACCGGTCTTGCCATGCCCAGGGAGCACATCCGCGTGATAGAAGTCCGAGGGGTCTTTTTTGCCCTTGGCTTTGTTGGTGCTTTCGTCTAGCAACGTGGCGTTGAGGACGGATTCCATCCAGGGATGGGTAGCCCACGGCTTGGACCGACCCTTGGGGAAAAGGTGGTCAATCTGGAGGCTGCTTCCCCGGGGACTCCCATACACCAAGTTTCTCGCCCCGGCCAGAGCGATGAGGTTGAGAACCCCACTGTAGAGGGCACTCTTCCTATCCACGACGGTCTTGAGATCCATCCCTGGGGGGACGCTACCGGGAAGCCAGCTGGGCTTGCCGCCGCGACCCAAGATCCATGAGGTGACCGCCCGGAAGTCGGCCATGGCCGTGGTGTCCACGGACTTCTCGTAGCGCTCGTAGAACACGCTGTGCCAGTACCAGCAGTCCACCTTGTCGCGGGCGCCGGGAGCCCCGCTCCTCCTTTCTACGTGGATCAGGGCGGCGAGGGGGACGATCATCGCCCCGTAGGGGATCCACTCCGGCCCCAGGGCCCCGTAGTCCTTGACGATCCGCTCGTAGGCCTCCTCGAGGCAAGAAGCGGCCTCATCCCATAAGTCTAGAAAGGAGGAGAAGCTGTGGCCCGCGGGGCTCGTTACCGGACCCCCAGGGGAGGCGCCCGTTAGCCTGCTCACGACCCCATGGAGGTGGTTTAGAAGTGTGGCTTTTTTGACCGAACCCCCCGTGATCATGGCCATGACCCGGAGGATGTCGTCGGGTTCAACAAAGTCTTTACTGATCGGCCCTGCCAACCCAGGGTGCGTAGTGGGCAGTCTATTCCACAAGCTTCTAAGGTTTAGGCCGATAGGGTGGAGGAGAGGAAAGAGGTGAGCCACGGCCAGGTCAAACAGGGTGAGTTTCGTGCCCTTGGAGTTGACGTTTACGAACACTGGGGATATCGCGGAAACAATAGCCGAGGACCCAGTACCAGGCGAAAACGACAGCACGACGGCGTCAAGGTCGTAGTGGAGCAGTGAGTTCAAGGAACCAAATAGCTTGCCAAAAGAGGGAGCGTAGGGGCTGCTCGTTCCGGAGAGGTAAGCATCAAGCAGGCTGCCGGCGCTAGGCCCGGGCGCCATCAAGAGGTCATAGAGGGTAATCAAATGGGGCGGGTGAGGGCCGCTGATGGGGCCAAAGGGAAGAGCCTCCCCGCGGTACCACTCATCAACCAGGTCCTTGAATCCGGGCGAGCCATTACGCTCCACTACCACCGCTTCGTCAAAATCCCCCTTTAAGAACGGGTCTAGCTTCAAGAAGAAGCGTACCACCTTGCCCTTCGGGGGCAGGGGCAGGTTTGGGTGATGGAAGGCGTAGTACAGGGCGGAGATCCGCTGCTGGCCGTCTAGGACGGAGTAGGCGTGGGTGAGGGGGGGCGGGGGAGAAGAAGGAACCGCGTAGACGGCTTTGTGGTGGAAGGGGGGGCTGGTGGGGTTAAACTCAAGCAAAAGGATGACCCCGGCAAAGTCCCCCCGCACCAAGGAGACCAAAAGCTCCCGCACCTGCTCCGGCTTCCAAACGAGGTCCCTTTGGAACTCCGGAATCAGGAATTCATGGCTGCTCACCCTACTCAAGAGATCGGGAAGCCTTAACCGCGTGTGCCCCTTCGTCAACGGCATGGGTTCACCTCCTTCGCAACCACTCTACTAAACACCCTCTTCCAAAAGCAACCGGGCTACCCCCCGCCAGAAGCGTTGTGTAGCGGGTTCCCTCCAAAGGCCCCTGCGCTTGCTTTCCCGCCAGGCTCGGTACAGGCCCGATCCCCCATCGGGGGAAAAGGGAAGCTCCAGAAAGGTGCGGAGCCTTCCGGGTATGCCTCGGAGGAAGTGGCGGTAGCGCCACCACCACTCCTCCCAATACTCCCAAGGCACCCTAAGGTGGGCGATTTCTGGCCAAAAAAGGGGATGGGGCAGGGCGGCGGCCGCAGCATACCCCCGGTACTCGGGGGGCTGGTCCTGGATGAGCCGGGCCACCCAAGCGGCCTCCTTCCCCCGGAACCGCATCCAGGCCACCAGGTTGGCCAGGCTCTCCTCCACCACCCGGCCCCAGCTCTCCCCGTAGGGGTCGGGGTAGGGGTCCGCGGTGTCCATCAGGGCGTGGCCCAGCTCGTGGTAATAAACCTTGTCCTGGACCAGGGCAACGCGCACGCCTCTCTTCGCCGCCCACCCCACCACCCGCTCCGGGCAGAGGAAGATGGCGGGGCCCTCGTGGTCTAGGAAGGCCTCCTCCGCCCCCTCCGTGCGGGCCTCCTCCTCCCCCAGGCGGAGGACCTCCTGCCTGAAGGCCCTCTCCTGCGCCCCCATGGCGGACCCCCTCACGTAAAGCCCGACCGCCACCACGTCCTTCACCCTATGCCAGAGGTCCTCCCCCCACCGGTCCAGGTCCTCCAGGGGGGCGAAGGGGTCCTCGTCGTCCCAAGGATCGCGCTCCCTCAGCTCCCGGAGGCGCCGCCGGAGGGGTTCTTCGGGGAAGAAGCGGCGGCGCTCCGGGGGGTAGAGGCGGTCCATCTGGGCCTCGTTCACCAGGTAGACGGGGATGCGGACGGCCAAGGCCATCATGGGGGCGTCCATGCGGGCGTATAGCCCTTCCCGGACGAAATCCAGCGCCTTCCCTGCGGGAGAACCCAGGTTGTGGACCGTGATGGGGATGTCCCTTCCCACGCTTCACCTCCTCAGGACCAGGATGGGGCCAACCCTCGCCAGACGAAAGACGGGTTTCGCAAAAAACGGATTGTTTTCATAGAAGCAAGACCTCCCCCTCGTAGACCTCCCGCCACCGCTCGGGCCGCTCCGTGTGGATGGGCAGGAGGTAGCGAGGCCGCAGGCGCTCCGCCACTTCCCGGAGGTCCGCCTCGGGAGCGTGGCCGGAGGTGTGGAAGGGGTTGCGCACCCCCTGGGGGTCCTGGGGAAGGGCGGCCAGGTCCTCGGGGAGGAGGCGGAGGTCCAGGGCCTCCAGCCAGCGGAGGAGGACCTCGAGGTCCAGGATCTGCTCCTGGTCGGCCCAGTAGGAGTTGCTGAAGATGTAGGCCCCCCGCCTCGGGACCCTCCCCGCCTTCCTCTCCAGAAGCCGCAGGTCCAGGAGGCGGTTCACCTCGTAGAAGCCCAGGGCCAGGAGGTAGCTCCCGAGGTCCTGCGCCACCTCCTCCGGGGAGGCCCCCTGTACCGGGGCTTCGTCCCAGAGGGCCCGCTCCCAGCCCGAGGTCCGGTTCTTGTCCTCCTTAAGGACCAGGACCTCGCCGAGGACCCTCTCCCAGGGGTCCGGTTCCGCCTCCGCCAACCCCCAGAGAAGGTAGGCGTCCTTGGCGGTGACCACGAGCCTCCGCCCCACCTCCTGGGCCACCTCCAGGGCGGAGAGGAGCCGCTCCAGGTTGCGGGGGGCGAAGTCCACCACCACCGGGGCCCCCTCCCACCGGGCTACCTCGGCGTGGAGGGCCTGCCTCACCTCCTCCTCCGTGCGGGCCCGCCCCGGCTCCCCGAGCCGCGTCCCCTCCACCAGGAGGAGGAAGACCTCCCGCCCCTCCAGGGCCCGGAGGAAGGCCTCCGTCTTGGCGCCCCAGCGGCCGTGGCGCCGCAGGTCCCCCGTGTAGACCACAAGCCCCTCGGGGGTCTCCACGGCGAAGGCCGCGGCCCCGGGGACGGAGTGGTCCACGGGAAGGGCCTCCACCCGGAAGGGCCCCAGGGCGAGGGGGGAGGAGGCCTCCTCCCAAGGGTGGCCCTCCAGGGTCTTCTGGACGGCGGGGGAGCGGTGGGGAAAGGCCTGGAGGCGTCCCCAAAGCCGGTAGGGCCGGCGGAGGTAGCGCTTGCGGTCCCCTTCCAGGAGCCCCGTGTCCCCCCTGGGGAGCCTGGGGCTGAGGTAGGCCGCCTCCCCGTCCACGCCCGCCTGGGCGGTGTCCTGCATGGCCTTGACGATGGCGGCGGTGGCCGCCGTGGTCACCACGGGAAGGTCCTGCCGCAGGTAGCCCACGGACCCGGTGTGGTCCAGGTGGGCGTGGGAGAGGAGGAGGGCCAGAACCTTCCCCCCGTCCAGGGGAAGCCCCCCCAGCAGCTCCCGCTCCAGCTCCGTGGGCAGGAGGGTGTCCCCCGTCCCGTCCCGGTAGAGGCCGGGGACGGGGGGCAGAAGCCGGAGGAAGAGGAGGTCCCGAAGCCCAAGGCCCGAGGTGCGGGGGGAGAGGAACTCCGTGAAGAAGGCCCCCCAGCGGCCAAAGGGCCGGCCGAAGTCCAGGAGGAGCCCTCCCTCCTCCGTGTACAGGAGCACCTGGTTCCCCCCGATCTCCCCCAGGCCCCCGAAGAGCCAGACGGAGAGCCTGCCCAGGTCCACCCGGCGCATCCTCTCCCCCCTAGGCGGGGCGGGTGCCCTTCACCCGGCCCCGGGCGTCGTAGTGGTAGACGGTCCGCCCCCGGCGGACGATCACCGTGTCCGCCGTCCAGCCCAGGAGCTCGTCCTGGGTGGAGATCCCAAAGCCCCCGATCCGCCTCCCCCGCTCGTCGTACACGTCCAGATAGTTCCCCCTGCGCCGCACCGAAGCGATGGCCACGCCTACCTCCTTTCCGGCTCCACCACGTGGAGCTTCCAAAGGCTGCCCACCACCAGACGGCCGTTGCCGTAGACCATGCCGGTCATATCCTCGTCCCGAAGCAACTCCACCCAATCCCGGAGGTTCCGGGAGGCCAGGATGACCCCCTCGTTGGCTGCCACGAAGTACCATCCCCCGCCGTAGGCCACGCCGAAGAGGTCCCACTCCAGGTCCCGCCCCACCTTGTACCGCTTCCAGTCCCATCCGTCCTTGGAGGCCATCAAGGTCCCCGCGTTGCCCACGGCCAGGAAGCCCACCTCCGTGTACTCCACGGCGTTCATCCGGGCGGGAGCGTGGATCTTCTTCCAGTGCACCCCGTCCTTGGAGACCAGGATGCGGAAGGGGCCAACAACCACGAAGACCCCGGCCCCGTAGGCCATGTCGTGGAGCCAACCCCCGGCATCAATCTCGTCCACGAAGGTCCGGACCCGGAACGGCCCGGGGCCCTCCGTCCAGGAGGCGGCTCCCGTGATCAGGGCCGCAAAGAGGAGGACCAAGGCCGCCCGTCCCACCTTTCTGCCCGCTCCGCGCCCCTCCATAAGCCCACCCGGCTTCAGGCTATCCCCCACCCTCTCCGGGGCAAAAGACGGGTTTCGCAAAGGCCGGAGGCTTTTCAGGGAAAGGAGGTTTGGCTATGCTGGGGGCATGGGGGAAACCTCGTCCGAGGTGTGGACGGAGGGAGGGAGGCCGGGGCGCCCACCCGGCCTTTTGGGCCTTGCTGTCCTGAAGGAGCTCCCCCGGCTGGACGCCGACCTCCTCCGGAGGCTCGGCTTCTCCCGGAGCAGGGTCCTCCACCAGGGCCTGAAGCTCCTGCGCCTGGCCCTGGGGGCCCACCTCCTGGGGGCAGACCTGCGCTGGGACACGGGGGAGAAACTGAAGAAGAGCCTCCTGGAATTCCTCCAAGGCCCGGGGAATGCGAGGAGGCTCCTCGCCACCCTGGGGAAAGAGGAGAGAGAATTCCTGGGGCTCAAGGGGAGGGGCAGCCCAAAGGGGGAAATGGTGAGGTTGGTGAAAAGCCTCCACCTCAATTACCACCCCCGGGACCTCCTGCGGAGGCTTCTCAAAGAGCTCGCGCCCTTCTTCGCCTCCCTCAGCCCGCCGGCGGGCATCCCCTGGGGGAGCACCCCGGAGACCTGGGCCGCCGCCACCCCCCTGGTGGGGGCCTTCCGGGGAGTCTTCTTCCTCCTGGAAAGATCCTACGGGTTGGACTCGGCGGACTTTGAGCGGGCCATGGCCGCGAGCTGGGTGTTCCACTTCCTGAAGGAGCCTACAGGGACAGGGGATCCCTGCCCCTGCCCCTTTGGGAGCGTGCACCCCCACCTGGTGGCGAAGAAGGGGGGGCGGGGAACCCAGGTGCTCCTCTACCGGGACGGGGCACCGGCAGGGTGCACCTGCCAGGTGGCCCGGAACCAGCCCACGGGGAAAAGGGAGCTCTACGAGGCCTCCCGCCTGAACGACAAGGGGCCCAGGGTGCCCTCCCCCGTCCTGGTCAAGTACTTTCCCGCCTGGTACGAGGCCTTGGACAAGGCCTGGAAGGGCGGGGACCCCGAACCCTGCCCCTTCCCTGAGGGGGGATACGACTGGGACCTGGTGGCCGAGTACCGCCACGCCCTCTGGGCCGCCCTGTCCTCCAGGCCGCACGGGAGGAAACCGTGACCCGCCCCAGGCGCTCCTTCCAAAGCCTCCTTCTCCAGGCCCTGGTGGAGGCAGAGGCGGGAAACCTCGGTGCCCTACAAGCGGAGGCTTTCCGAGAGGAAGCCGAGCAGCACCTCGCCATGGGCCCGCGGGGGGAGGACCCCATCGGCCAAGCCCTCTACCTGGGCAGAGAGGCCCTCTACCGCCTCTCCTTGGGGGATCGGGAAGAGGCCTGCGCGAAGCTCCTCCAGGCCCTGCGTCTCCACCCCTACCTCGGGGGAGGCTACGCCGCGAGGCTGGTGGAGGTCCTTTGTGGGGAGGGCGTGGCGGTGAAGCCCCCCCTCCAAGGGGAGTTCCTCCTCGCCTCGCCGGAAGCCCTCCTGGCCGCCCGGGTCCTGGCCTTCCTGGACGGGCTGCCCCCGGAGTTCTGGGGGGAGGCCTTCTGGCCCAAGGGGAAGGAGCGGACCCAGGCGAAGAAGCAGGGACGGGAAGCCACCCGGGGGGGACAGCCCTCCTTTGCTCGCCCCGAGCGTAAGCCACCCACCCCCAACCGCCCCAGGTTCCCCCTCGTCTACCGGCCCCGGTACCGGGACCGGGAGGAGCCCCGGGGGAAGGTCCAAGAATCTCTCCTCTCCTACTTTTCCTACCTTAGGAACGAGTGGGCCTTCGGACGCAAGGAGCTCCGCCGCTGGGTGGGCCCGGGCCTGGAGATCAGGGAGGAGGACGGGGGCGGCTTCTGGCTCCGCCTCTTCCCGGAGTTCTGGGAACGCCACCCGGAAGCCGCCCTCCTGGTCCTGGAAGGGAGGGAGGCCCGGGTCCCGATCCCCCTCCTTCCGGGGATGCCTCCCCTCTCCTTCCCCCGGGTCTTCCGCCACGGGGAGGAGGTGACGGGGGAGGTCTGGTCCTGGGAGGACCTGAGGCCGAGGGCCCTCGCGGCCTTCCTGCGCGAGGTGGGGTATTACCGGGATCTCCTCCGGGTTTGGCTGGAGTACGGCCTGGGGACCGGCCGCCTGTCCTGGAAGAGGTTTAGGGAGGCCCTGAGGCTTCTGGAGGAGGAGCCCTGAGGCGGGGCGAAGTCCCGCCGGACCTGGCTAGAGCCCCTCGAGGGCCATGGTCACCTCGCCCACGGCCGTGAACCTTCCCCTTCGCGCCTCCAAGAAAAATGAGGAAGAGGGCCTCGAGGGGCAGGCTCTCCTCCCTTCCGAACACCTCCAGGATCGCCCTCGCCCTTTCCCTGGCGGCGAGGAGAAAGCGTTCCGTCTGCTCCTCGAGGTAGGGGCGGAGGATGTAGGCGAGGTCTTCGTCCCCAATCTCCACCCGGAAGGAAGGCGGCCTCTCCCTCTCCATCCTCACCTCCACCTGGAGGGGGTCTTCCCCGGGGGAGAAGACCCCCAGAACCTCCCCCGGAACCCTCCCCCTCAGGATCACCGGAAAGTCCACGAAGAGCGTACCGTCCAGGCCCGGGACGAGCCGCGCTTCAATGCGTTCGTGGCACCCCCACACTCCTTCCGTCCAACCGGACGCTCGCCCCGAGGCGCTGGATCCACTTCAAGAAGTCCCTTTCCGGCTTTCCCACCTTTTGACCTCCTCCTTGCCCGCCTCGAGGCACCGGCCACCGGAGGTCCCCTTCCCGCCAGGGGTGGGCCATCACCCGACGGGCGGCCGCACCCTCTTCCTCAAAGGTACCAGACGCTCTGCGAGCGGGCTTTCCTGGTCCTGGCCCGCAAGGGGGAAAGGCCCCTCCCCGAGCCCATAGAGGGGGACCGGAACCCGCACCTGGAGGGGAGGCGGGGGAAGGAGCCCGCCCCCGGGGAGGCGAAGCCAAAGGAGCGCCCGGAGGAGGCCCAAAGGCCCGCCCCGGCCCCGCCCGGGCCCGAAGGCCCCCCGAAGCCCCCGAAGGAGGCGCGCCCCCCCGGGGAGAGGAGGCCGAGGCGGGACCCGGTGCGGGTTTGGCGGGCCCCGGAGGAGGAGGCCCCCGGAGGCCTCGGCCTGCCCCCGCCCCTCCCCAAGGGGCAGGTGATGGGCCTGGTGGGGGAGGGGCCCTACTACCTGGTGCTGAGGCCCGAGGCCCTGGCCCTCTGGTGGCCCAAGGTGGAGCGGCTCCTGCCCGAGTTCCCGAGGCGGCACGAGGTGCGGTGGTACCCCGACGGGAGCCGGGCGGTGGTGGCCTGGGACCTCGAGGCCCTCAAGGTCTGGTACAAGCGGGTGATGAAGGGGTGAAAACGCCGAGGCCTCGCAAAGGAGCCGGGATCCAGCCCGAAGGCGTTGGGACCCGGGGGAATGAACCTTCTACTCCCTGCGAACCAGAATGGCCCCGTAATCCCCCACCGCTACATAGAGGCCGTTGCCGTAGGCGATGCCGTTCAGGCTTATGTAGCCGGGAAGGGGCTCCTCGCTCCAGCGGAGGCCGTCCTGGGAGAGAAAAGCCTTCTCCCCCCACCCCACGGCCACCCACTTTCCGCTGGCGTAGGCCGCAGCCCTCGCCTCTAGGCCGCTCACCTCAGCCCAGGACAGACCGTCCGTTGAGGTAAGTGCCTTGTTCCCATAAGGGACAAAGACCAGGAAGCGACCCCCACCGAAGACCGCGCCTCCGAGATTTTCGTTTGTCCCCGAGGAAACCACCTGCCAGGACAGCCCGTCGGTAGAGGTGAAGAGGCGGCCCAGCTGTCCAGAGACCACGAAGCGGCCGTTTCCGTAGGCCACACCCACGAGCTCCTGCGCGTCCAGATTTACCTGTTGCCAAGCCGAGGCCCCGGCGTCCTGGGACACCAGGAGCTGGGAGAAGGCTCCCGTGGCCACCCACCGCCCGCCGCCGTAGGCCACCCTGTTGAGGTACTGGAGCGACCCGCCGCCGTGAACCCTGGTCCAGGAGTACCCGTCCGGCGAGGTGAGAATGGTCTCGTCAAACCCCACCGCCACGAAAAGGCCGTCGTCGTAGGCGATCCCATTGAGGAAAGATTGGGCCTCGTAGGAAACCTTCGTCCAGTTGAGGCCATCGCGGGAAACCAGGATCGTAGACTTCCCGGACGCCCCCCCCACCGCCACAAACACCCCGTTGCCGTAGGCCACGCCCATAAGTGTGTCGCTGGTCCCCGAGGAGACCTCGCGCCAGGGGGAGGAGGTCCCTGGAGATCCCGGACCTTGAAGCCCGTTACAGGCCACCAGAACCAAAGCCATGAGCGCGAGAAGCCACCGCTTCATGCTCTCCTCCCTGAGGGGCACGGTTCAAGGGGGGAAGCTTCCGAGCACGATTCGGACGGGCCCCGAAAACAAATCTACCACGGGCCTGAGCAAGCCTTGGCCCAAACACCCCAGGCTTGGGCGGCCTACGCCACCCGCCACTGGGGGGCCTGGCGGAAGAGCTCCAAGAGGCCCCGCTCCCGTTGGGATAGCGGTACCGGGGGCCCTGGTGGGGGTGGAAGCCTCCTGCGTTGCGTGGCCCAGCCCCGGAGGGGGACCTGACGGCAGTGCCCCATCTATCGGGCTTGGGATTTTCCATCTCTTCTCCTCACTTTCATGTTGGCTTTGCACCCCTCCCCCACCCCGCCCCCCCAGCCCTCGCAGGAAGAGGGTTCAGGACGTGGGAAATGAGGTAGAGAAGGGAGAGAAAGAAGAGGGGAATGGGAAGGAGTGGGGGGAAGAAGCGGGATTTGGTTGTGGTTGGGGAGGTGGGGTGATAAGATGGGAGTGAGGATGAGAGAAGGACTTGGGCTGGAGGTCTGGGACCACCCCGAGGAGCGGAGGCGGGTGGTGGGGGAGGCGCTGGAGCGCTGGGACGAGGGGGTCCTTAAGGAGGCCCTCTGGGCCTACCTCGTGCGCCACCGCAAGAAGCCCGACCGGGCGGCCCCCCATTACGTGGGCTACTTCGTCCGCTGGCTCGCCCTGAAGGGGAGAAGGTGGCCCCACCTGGAGGCCGAGGACCCCAAGGCCTTCCTCCTGGAGGCCAAGGAGCGGGGCTTCCCCGGAGGGGAAAGGGGGCCCCTCTCCTGGGGCACCGTGGAGCGGGCCCGGGCAAGCCTCAGGCACCTCTTCCCCTTCCTGGACTGGGCCGGACATCCCATGCCGTCCCACGTGCGCCTCCCCTCCCGCCAGGAGCTCCCCGTGGTCGCCCCCTCCCGGGCCATGCCCGAGGAGGCCTACCAGGACCTCCTGGAAAAGGCCGGGGCCTATCCCCTCGCCTACTGGCGTCCCCTCCTCCGGGTCCTCCTCGTCCTCCTGGGGGAGGTGGGCCTCACGGTGAAGGAGGTGGCGGACCTCTGGAAGGAGGACGTGCGGGAGAAGAGCCTACTGGTGCGGGGGACCAAGCTCCGGGAAGTCCCCCTCTCCCCCCTCGCCCGGGAGGTCCTCTCGGACTGGCTCCCCCAGAGGGAGTTCCTGGCGGGGCACCAACCCCTCCCCTACCCCCATCTCCTCCTCAAGCCCGCCCCCGGGAAGAACCGGGGGAAGCCCCTTGGCCTGGGGGAGGCCAAGTGGATCCTCACCGAGTTCGCGGACTTCGCCGGGGTGAAGGCGGAGGGCAAGCGGCGGGCCGACCTCGCCCTCCCCTTGCGCTGGCGGGCCATCCGCCGCTTCCTCAAAGAAGGCCACCCCAGGGAGAAGGTGGCCTACTGGACCGGGATGAAGAGCCTGGTGGTGCCGGGGTGGGGGGAGGAGGGGTGAGGTCGGGATGGTCACCCGGGTTTGGGGCAAGGACCTACACCTATTCCACCTTTTTGGACTCCTCCCCGTTGGTGTCTGTCGCGAGAAGGACCTGGGTCAGGGTCAAAGCGGCCAGTCTGCGGTCCAGTTTGCGGACCTCCCCCTGTACCGCCTTCCACCCGCCCGCGAGCGTGATGCCCCCCGCAACCCAGGGGTTGAGCAGAATGGCTAAGGGAGCAAGCATCAGGCGAAGTCCCGCCTGGACCCCGAGGAAACGTGCAAGCACAAAGAGTAAGTTCCTGGCGGCTACCGTTCGCAGGGCTGCGGAGTAGAGCTGGAGGGCAAGCAACCGAAGGACGTTGGCGGCCAGGCCCCCACCCAAGGCGGCCAGGAGGCTTCGCCCGGTGAGGCTTTCGACCCCCGCTTCCCTAAGGATCATGGCCAGCGTCTGCTTCTCCTCGTCGGGAAGCTTGGCCAGGGACTCGTCGAGCTCCTTGGCCAGCTCGTCCTTTTCTTCCGGAGAAAGGGTTTGCAGCTGCCCCTCCACGCTCTCAAGGAGCTCGTCCAGGACCTTGTTGACCACCTGGGAGGCGAGCACTTCTGCCGGGACGCCACCGGTGGGAAGCCCATAACCGAGGGCGGCCTCTTGGACCACCCTGGCGTACCAGGCCGGGCCCAAGGGCTCCTGGATCCCCAGCCGGCTGGAGAGGGCCTGGGACAGGATGAAGGGGTCTTCCGCCTTGCCGGAGGCGAGGAGCTGCCTTGCCCGCTTTTCCACGTTTTCGGCCAAGGCGTCCGCGGCGGAGGACTTCCCACCCCGGCGAAGGAGCTTGTTGACCACCCCTTTGGCGCCCTCCCCCAGGATGCTTTTGAAGTCCATCGCCTCAAGGGTGGCCGTGAGCCAGGCCCGCTGCTCTGGATCCATGGCCTTGAGGGCCTTCAGAAAAGCGGCGAAATCAAGCGTTTTTTGCACCATCCTTCTTTCCCCCCTTCTTGACCAACCGCTGAACCAGGCGCTCCTTTAGCTCTGACCTTTTGCGCGCGTAGTCCTCCACGATCCCGTGCTCGCGATCGAGCCACTCGTGCAAGTCCGACGCCCTGAGCAGACCCAGGGGGTGGCTCCTATTCCACGTGTTCAAGTAGTGGAGAGCCTGCGCGTAGGCCTTCTCAAGGGCATCCTGCCCTAGGGTTTTCAGCTCCCGCCCCTGGCGAACCCACTCGTCCAGGTCCACCTGACCCGCCAGGGACTTGAGGGTGAGCTTGGCCAAGGCCCTGATAGGGGTCTTCTTGTCCCCGTAGTCCAGGGCCACCAGGGCTCCCGCCCTGTCGGCGGTGTGCTCGCCCGCGCGGTACCAGCGAAAGAGGGAGGCCCAGAGCGCCCGCTGGGACACCTCGGCGAGGATCCAGCCGAAGAAGAAACCCGCTAGGGCAGAGGAGGCTACGGAGGAAGTGCCCTCGACGGCAACCTGGGCAATTGTCGTGTACACGCCGTGACCCGCGGCGAGGTGTCCGAACTCGTGGCCTATGACGAAGGCCAGCTCGTCCGTCTCAAAGAGGTTCAGAAGCCCCTGGTGGACGACCACAAAGGGCCTCTTCGCCCCCAGGGCGAAGGCGTTCGCTTCCAGGTCTGGGGTCACAAAGATGTCGGGAAGCACGGAAAGTCCCAGCTTTTCCGCCGCATGGACAGCTATTTGGTAAATCTCCGGGAATTGCTTGGGTCCCACCTTCACCGCTTCGCTAAGCAAGAAAACCCGATAACCCGTTTCTCCCAACTGCAGTACGCGCTCCACCAGATTCTGGAGCGCGCCAACGGATGTCAAGGCCTGGAGAAGCTTCTGATCCTCGGGGTGGGCGTAGAGTTTGGTAGGAACCGACACCATATCAGAACCTCCCCTGCTTTTTCTTCGTCACAAAGTTGAGCGCAAACTCCAAGGGATCCCTCGCGCCCTTTTTGAGGTTGCACTCGGGGTGAACGATGGCGATGTTCTTCCCATCGTTCCGCCCACCCTTCGCCAGGGGGATCACGTGATCCACGTGGATCCTTTCCAAATCAAGCTTGCCCCCGCAGTAAAAGCACCTGCCGTTCTGGGCCAGGAACGCAGCCCATATCAAGTCCTCGGGGAGCACCTTCCCGGGTGCGCCAAGCCTTTGTGCCCGGGCGTTTTGGGTGCGGGCGCGCCTCTCCCAGTCCACCTTGCCCTCCCTGGAGGTGGAGACCTCCCCCTCCCGATCCAACCTTTGCTTCTTGATCTTAAGGATAACCCAAGTTGCTACCTACCCCTGGACCTGAAAAACTAGTGGCCGCTATGCTCCTGTCACGTACCATAGCGGCCTTTTGCATTATAGACGACGCCCTGCAAGCCCTGGGCCACACAGATCACCCCCAAGCCAAAACGCCCGCCTCCGCCATCCTCACCCTCGCCCTCCTTGCTGCTCTGGAGTTCGGTGGCAAGCACAACAAGGCCCTGGCCTTCGCCAAAGACCTCGGCCTCTTCACCCACGTCCCCTCCCCAAGCCGCTTCAACCGCAGGCTCCACGCCCTCTATCCCCTCCTTCTCCCCCTCCTCCACCTCCTGGCCCAGGTCTGGAAGCACCTCCACCAGGCCCAGGCCTACGCCTTGGACACCTTCCCCCTCCCCGCCTGCGAGAATATCCGCGCCCCCCGCTCCCGCCTTTTCCCAGACAAGGCCTACCGCGGCTTCATCCCCAGCAAACGGGTCTACTTCCACGGCCCCAAGCTCCACCTCCTGGTGGACGACGGGAAGTTTATCCATGAAGTGAGCCTGACCCCGGGAAGCCTACATGATCTGAGCTCTTTGCTCCTTCTTCCCCTGGACCTTCCCGAGGGGGCGGAGCTCTACCTGGACCGGGGGTACGAAAGCCACTTCTATGAAGACCTCCTCCGGGAGGCGGGGGGGATTGTGCCCATGGTCATCCGTAGAAGGAACAGCCGGCGGTATGTGCCTTGGTTGCAGTACCTGGCCATTGTGGGGCGGAGGGTGGTGGAGACGGTGGGCAGTATGCTCCATGCCCTCTTCCCGCGGCGCATCCATGCGGTGACCCAGGAGGGTTTTGTGATCAAGGTGCTCTCCTTCATCTTGGCCCACAACCTAAATCTCTTGGCTCAACAAATGCTTGGGTAGCAACTTGGGTTAAGAATAAAAAACTTCCCCCCCTTTCGGATATTCAATGCATACCCCCTTGACAAGCCAAAGGAAAAGGGGGCGCTTGGTGAGCTGTGGAAGCACACCAGACGCCCCCTTCCATCCTACCCCTGCCCCTGGAGGAACTGGTCCCCCTGCTCCAGGCATGGCTCCAAGCCCGCTTGCCAGAAGGGGAGAGAAAACCCGGCAGGCCCAGGACCTTCTCCGACCTCAGCCTCTTTCTCTTCCACCTGGTCCGCGCCCTCCTGGGCTTCTCCAGCGAACGCATGCGCCGGGAACTGGCCCGCAACCCTAGGCTCCGCAAGCGCCTCGGTCTAGAGCGCGTTCCCTCCTCTGCCACCCTCAGCGAGCGGAGCCGGAAGCTACCCTGGCCCCTCCTGCGGGGAGGGAAGCGGGTGGGCCGGGGGAGGCGGGTGCTGGCCATGGGGGTAAGATCGTTTAAGAGTCGCTCTTCAACGATCCCACCCCTTTACGACAGGCTCTTAACCCTCCACAACGCCATCCTCTTCATCGCGATTTCCCCCCTACACCAGGGGTCCCGGACGCTGCAGGTACCGCTTCACCGCATCTGCGGCCCAGAAGGCCAAGGCGCCCACGGTGCCCGTGGGATTGTATCCTGCGTTTTGGGGGAAGGCGCTCGCACCCACTACGAAAACATTGGGCACATCCCAGCTTTGGAGATACTTGTTGACAACACTGGTGCTGGGGTCGCTCCCCATGACAGCTCCTCCTGTGTTGTGAGTACTTTGGTAAGGAACGATGCTGTAGTGCTCGCTCAACCGGTTGATCACGTAGGTCTTGGGACCAATGGCCCGGGCGATACGCTCCAGAACCTGGGCGGCAAACTGGGAGGCGCGATGCTCGTTGGGGCCCCAGTCAAAGGTCATCCGCAAAAGAGGAAGGCCAAAGGCGTCCTTGTAGGTCGGGTCCAGATCCAAGTAGTTTGTCCGGTAGGGCAGCACTCCCCCCTGGAAACTGATGGAGAAGTTCCGCTGGTAGTAGCGGGCCACGGCCTTTTTCCACTCCGCCCCCCAGCGCGGAGTCCCAGGAGGCACTCGCAGGGATTGGATCGGCCGCGCGCCCGTGGTGGAGCAGGCGATATTGCCCCCTCCGATGAATCCCAGGCCCCCATGGTCAAAGTTGTCCCCGTTGAAGTCGTCGATAGAAACACCCAAGGCACCAGCCCCCATGAAGGGGTTGAACACCTTGTCCTCGAAGAAGAGAACGACTGAGGTGAAGGCCTGGTATGCGTAGTTGCGCCCCACCACCCCTTGGCCGGTTACCGGGTCATAGGGTTTGCCAATACCGGAAAGGAGTAGAAGGCGTACATTGTTGAGGACATAAGAGGTGAGGCAGATGACTTCAGCGGGCTGCTCGTACTCCTCCCCTGTTTTCAGGTCCACATAGCTTACGCTTACCGCCTGTCTCTTGTCAGGGCTTAGGTTGATCCGGGTGACATAGGCTTCTGTGCGTAGCTCGAAGTTCCCCGTGCGGAAGGCCACCGGGAGGACGGTAGTCTGAGGGCTGGCCTTGGCGTTGACCTCGCACCCAAAGCGTTCGCAATAACCGCAATAGACACAAGCTCCGAGCTGCACGCCATCGGGATTGGTGTAGGGTTGGGTCACGTTGGCCGAGGGCTGAGGGAAGGGGTGGTACCCAAGCTCCTGAGCTGCCTGGCGGAAGAGGTGGCCCGCATAGCTGGTCTTCATGGGGGGATTGGGGTATTCCCGGTTTCTTGGTCCTTCAAAGGGATTGCCCCCGGGCTGGATTACCCCCTTGAGGTTGCCTGCCTTGCCGGCAATGCCGCAGGTGTACTCAAACTTGTCGTAGTAAGGCTCCAGCTCTTCGTAGGTGATACCCCAGTCCTGGATCGTGCTCCCTTCGGGAATGGCGCTCGGGCCGTAGCGCTCGAGGGTCTTGGTGCGCATCTCGAAGTCGTAGGGTAGAAATCGCCAAGTGACTCCATTCCAGTGCACCCCTGCTCCCCCAAGCCCTTCTCCGGGCAGGAAAGAGCCCAGCACCCGCATAGGCCTGGCCGTTTGGTTGCGGTTATTACGGAAAGTGATCGTCTCTCGAGAAAGGTCTTGCATGAGTTCATAGCGCACCGCGTAACGCAGTTCATCGTGGATCCACGGGAGCTGGAAATCTGGGATAGTGTCGCGGTAGTGGCCGCGCTCCAGACCCACCACCCTGTATCCCGCTTGAGCAAGCTCCTTGGCGAGGATGCCTCCCGTCCAGCCTACGCCCACCAAAACCACATCCACGGGCTTTAAGCGCTTGGCCATGGTTCACCTCCTCTTGGCCAGGGGGCGGTGAATAGGGTGACCATGCTCGTCCAGATCCACCACGCCCCCGGCCACATCGGCGATGCCCACGGGTTCCACCTCGTAGGGCTGGTTGAAGTTCTCGATAAAGCTTACGTAAGCTGCAGCCACACCCGGGAAACCCACGAGGCGCCAGCCCACCTTGTTTCGGTTACCACCGTATACCGGATCCGAAAAATAGCCTTCTACGGTGTTTCCCAGAAGCATGTTGAAGAAGGTTTGGGCCGGAGGTCCTCCTAGGCTCACGAGATCAATGCGCCCGGCCTCGAGGCCACGGAGCACCTCGTCCTGTTGCTCCGGATTCAGCTGGGCAAAAGAATGGCCGTAGGTGAGCTGGCAGTAGCGGTTTACGGCGGCAATGCCGGTTCGGTAAACCTCCCTTGGTGTTAAGGGGAGTTGGTAACCCTGTTGCGGCGTGCTCTCGCCCCAAGGGCCGCCCATGTACCACTTGGCAGCAGCGCCGTAGGCCCCTGCCAGCTGCTGGTCGATGAAGTAGGCGCAACCGGCTTCCCGACCCCCGGGCCCAAGCTCGTCCGCCGGAATCAGGCGGTCCACGGCGGCCTCCACGAAGGCCGCTTCCTCAGGGCTGAAGAAATTGTAGGCCTCTGGGCGCACGGGTAGCGCCTGGGGCTTCTGAGGGCTCACCTGGGCTGGGGCCGCCTGGGCCTCATGAGGGTGCCCCTTAGCTTGGGCTTGGGCCCCCGGCGTCAGAACCGTAAAGCCTGCCGCCGCTCCCACAAGCTTGAAGAATCTTCTACGGTTCATACGCCCTCCCGAGGAGCTTAGCTCAAGGTTAGTAAAGCTGTTAAACTTTGTCAAGTAAGAGAAAACAAAGTATGAACCGGGTTCATGTATCTTGCCCCCTGAGGGAGGCCCTACCGCCCCGGTTGCCGGGCCGCCACGCCCGCGGGATTGATGGGTAGCCACCCGCCCTGGCCTCCCCGCCGCACAGTATCCCGGTCGTGAAAGACCGCATCCACACGTCCTGATGGCCCTGCCCGACGTAGGACCCCAGGTGGCGGCAGCGGTGCTGGCCCTCCTCCCGCCCCACCTCTGGGGCCGGGCGAAGGCGGCAGCCTCCTACACGGGGCTGATCCCCGAGCGGGAAGCGTCGGGAAAGAGCGTGGAGAGGAGTCGGCTCTCCAGAAAAGGGCCTCCCCTCTTGCGGTGAAAGCTCTACATGGGGGCCCTGGTGGCGGTGCGCCATGACCCAGAGATGCGGGCCTTCTACCACCGTTTGCTCTCCCGAGGGAAGAGAAAAAAACAGGCGCTTTTAGCCGTGGCCCACAAGCTCCTCGGGCGGATGATGGGGTGGCTCAGGGAGTACTACGCGACCCAGCCGCACCAAGGGGCCGCTTGACAGGCAAGACAGTATCAACCCTATTGACTAGGGGCAATATTGCACCCGTTAACCCTTCCATAATGCCCCGGTTTCCCACACAGCTCTATCGTTTGGCACCACTTCCCTCCCCACGAGCTTGGGCAAGAGAACCCGAGTTGCCCGCTCCCTGGCCTCCCACCAGCTCCCTCCCCCCTTTCATCTCCGGGAAAAAGCCCTCTAACGTGAACCGCCTCCTCCTCCACCACAAGCAGGATCCAGGGCGTGGCAGGCGGGAAAAGCGGTTGAGGAAGCGGGAGAGGGCAGAGGGGGACCTGGTCTTGCTGCGCTGGGGTCTAGCCTTGCCGTGGCCGTGGAGGAAGGTCAGCCCCAAGGGGCTATCTTGGGCAAGGGCAAAGCCTTGAAGGATTCCTGGAGGTGGGGGCTTGGCAAAACAGCCAGGAGGGTCCAAAGTAGGGATAGGGCTGCTTGGGTCATGGCACCCGTCATCAGACGGGAAACTGGCGGCCTCTTTCAAGTGGTCCTGGCGCATGAGTATCCTCAGGGCGCATAAGTGCAAGTTTTGAGGTAGCACACGAATGAATAAGAAATCCTCCAGATCCCGTTCCCCAGCGCCCCCGGGCCATCCGTGGAAGAGGGCATGGCCAGCGCGATGTTCTCATGGTAAGGGAAAAACCTACGGGGAGTTCTTATCACGGAGTCTCACCAGAACGCGTCCTCCTGCCTAGACTCCAGCCCCCCGTACCTCAGACCTCCTCAAAGGAAGCCTCGGCCCCGAGCACCCGGCTGTTCTCCTTGAGGACCCGCTCCAGATCCTCGGGGAATCCCTCCGGAGCCTCGGCGTGGGCCTCGAGGACCACCTCGAGCCGGACACCGCCCTCCTTGTAAAGGTGCAGGAGAACCTCCTCGGCCAGGGCCCTCACCTCGGGAAGGAGGCTTTCCATCCGCAGG
>Ga0207812_100198_pt1 | contig 18249 bp, 18 predicted proteins | sample CeladaPassaD2F10_FD_187496 | JGI IMG/M metagenome (GOLD analysis project Ga0207812, IMG submission 187496) | Cellulose-adapted microbial communities from the Joint BioEnergy Institute, USA - Passage D2F10 (SPAdes) (version 2) | ecosystem: Engineered > Bioreactor > Continuous culture >...
GACGCGCTGCCCGTCCTCCCCTACTACCGGGAAAATCGCCTGGTGCTGTACAGAGAGCGCCAGCCTTCCGAATCCACCGGGTAATCCGGGCGTACAGAGCCCTGGCGTGCTGCAGGTGTGTATTGTATCTTTGGAGCATGGCCGGTACAACGTCCAGGCGTCGTCGCAAAGCGCGCAAGCCCGAAAAGGAAGCAGCTCCGACGATTTCTCCCACACGTCGGCGGGAGATTCTGGGGCTGACGCTCATGGTGCTGGGGGTGCTGCTCACCCTGGCGCTGGTGACCTATCACCCTTCGGATAACGGGCTGGCCCGGCACTTTTCGCTCGGGGCTGCGCTGGACCCCGGCAACAACCGGGCGGAGAATGCGCTGGGGCTGGTGGGAGCCTCGCTGGCCTACCTCCTGGTGGCCCGCCTGTTCGGCTACGCTTCGGTGCTGCTCACCGGCCTGCTGGTGGCCTGGGGATATGTGATCTTTCGCGGCCGACGCCCCCGTGCGCTGCCGCTCTTCAGCGGTCTGATTCTGCTGCTGGTCCCGCTGCTGGCCGCCAGTTTTGGATGGATCGGCGTCGTCTTCGAAGCCGACCTGCACGCCTGGTCCGGCGACCTGGGACTGGGACTGGCCGGCTGGATGACCCGGGTCTTCGGCACCGTCGGAGCACTGGGGCTCCTGCTGCTGGGCCTTGCTTCGATGACCATGCTGCTGATCGATCACGACCTGCAGCGCTCGCTCGACCGTCTGGAACACCTGCTGGCCGCCGCCCGCGAGGGGCTCCGCCGCCGCTGGCAATCCTGGCGCCAGCATCGGGCCGAACGCCGCCGCCAGCGCCGGGAAGCGCGCAGGCGCCGTCGCGAGGAGCGTCCGGAGCCCGCGTCGCCCGCTTCCTCCCCACCGCCTCCTGAGCCACACCCCACACCGGCGCCGACGATCGAGGCTACCGAAGGCGACGCTATTCCACGGCACGAACTGCTGCGTGAGCTGGTCCGAGGCGAAACCCCTCCACCGAAGCCGGCTCCACCCGAGCCGGAACCCGCCGAGCCCCGCCAGCCCGAGCTGATCGTCCGCCAGGGCATCGAGGAAGAACGCGCCGACCGCATCGATCGCCCGGCCGAACTGCCCACGCTGGCTTCCTTACCCCCCTACAATCCGCCACCCATCGACCTGCTCGACGCGCCAGAGGCCCACGAGCGCCGCATCGATTACGAAGAACTGGAGGCCAACAAGCGCATCCTGCTCGACAAGCTGGCCACCTACAATATCGAGATCACCTCGATCAACGCGATCGTCGGCCCCACGGTCACGCTCTACGAGCTGACGCCGGCGCCCGGCGTCAAGATCAGCAAGATCACCTCGCTGGAAGACGACCTGGCCATGGCGCTGGCCGCGCCGGGCATCCGCATGATCGCCCCGATTCCCGGCAAGTCGGCCATCGGCGTGGAGATCCCCAACCGCCATCGCGAGCTGGTCCGCATCCGCGACGTGATCGGCACGGCCCGCTTCCGCGACGCGCAGATGGAGCTGCCCATTGCGCTGGGCAAGACCATCGAAGGCGAGGTTTATCTGCAGGACCTGACCCGCCTGCCGCACCTGCTCATCGCCGGTGCCACCGGCTCCGGGAAGTCGGTGGGCCTCAATGCACTCATTACGGGCCTGCTTTACGCCTGCCATCCGGCCAATCTCAAGTTCGTGATGATCGACCCCAAAAAGATCGAACTGCAGCAGTATGCGGCCGTGGTCGATCATTTCCTGGCCATGCCGGAAGGTGCCGAGGAACCCATCATTACCGACTTCACGCAGGCGCTATCTGTCCTGAAAAGCTGCGAAAAAGAAATGGAGCTGCGCTACGACCTGCTTTCCAAGGCCGGCGTGCGCAGCATCAAAGACTACAACCGCCGCCTCAAAGAAGGCGCACTTTCCCCGGACGAAGGGCATCGCCATCTACCCTACATCGTGGTGATCATCGACGAGCTGGCCGACCTGATGATGACGGCCGGCAAGGACATCGAGGGACCGATCGCCCGTCTGGCGCAGATGGCGCGGGCCGTGGGCATTCACCTGGTGCTGGCAACCCAGCGTCCCTCGGTGGACGTGATCACCGGCCTGATCAAGGCGAACTTCCCAGCCCGCATCGCCTATCAGGTGGCCACCAAGGTGGACTCGCGAACTATCCTCGACCAGAACGGCGCCGAGGGCCTGGTGGGCAACGGCGACCTGCTCTTCATGATGGGTAGCCAGTTGGTGCGCCTGCAGGGACCGTTCGTGTCGATCGACGAGGTAGAGCGCGTCACCCGGTTCATTGCCGAGCAGCCGGGCCCCGGTCCCTACTGGTTGCCGAGCATCGAAGACGAACGAAACGGCGAAACCACCGGCGGCGGAAGCGGCGACAGCTACGACGAGCTTTTCGAAGAAGCCGCCCGGATCATCGTGCGCAGTCAGCAGGGCTCGGTGTCGCTCCTGCAGCGCAAGCTGTCGATCGGCTACACCCGCGCCGCCCGCATCGTGGATCAGCTCGAAGAGGCCGGCATCGTGGGTCCCTTCGAGGGCTCCAAGGCGCGCCGCGTGCTCGTGCAGAGCGAAGCCGAACTCGACGAGCTGCTCCGCTCGCTACGCGCCTCTTCCTGACCGTCCTGAGGCCTCACCCCCGTCGCCGTTCAAGCATCTCGGCATACGTGAGCCATCGAGGAAGGGGCGTCATGGTACGATGGGTCAGATCGATGTGCCAGAGGTAGTGTATGTGGCCGTTCGTGACGAGCAGATACGGCGCACCGATCACACGGTTGTAGCGACCGGCCTGCTCGATCACGTCCTGCGTGATGGACACCGTCGGCGCCTTGCATTCGGCCAGCAACAATGGCCGTCCCGCCCGATCATACACCACCAGATCGGCCCGTCGCCCCATACCCTGATCCGTGAACGACGCCTCCAGCGCCACCAGCGAGGGCGGACACTTCAGCGCCTGCACCAGATACTGGGCCAGATGTTGCCGCACCCACTCTTCGGGCGTCAGGCGCACCCAGCGCCGCCGCAGCGGATCGAGCAGGTACACGTGCCCGCCTCGACGCTGCAACCGGAACGAATAGGCCGGAAAGTTCAGGGCTTCCATGGCTTCAGGAGGATGGCATAGAGACCGGCCGCCGGGCCCATACCAGCCGCGGATTGCCGGCCAAATCGCGCTCGAGTCGTACGTTGTCGTAGCCGGAGGCTTCGAACAGCGCGACCACGTCGGTACCATGATGCGCGTGCACCTCACAGGCCAGGCGGCCGCCGGGTTTCAGCAGCACGTGGCCGTGGCGGGCCAGCGCCCTGTAGAAGCGCAGCGGATCCTCGCCGGCATACAGCGCCACTGGTGGCTCGTAGTCGCGCACCTCGGGCGGCAGCTCGTCGGCTTCATGCAACGCTAAATACGGCGGATTCGAGACGATCAGGTCAAACGGTCCGGGCACGTTTTCCGGAAACGAATCGGCCAGCACGTCCGCTTCCACCCAGTGCACCTGCAGGCCCAAGCGCTCGGCGTTGCGCCGGGCGATGGCCAGCGCCTCCGGACTGATGTCGCAGGCCCATACGTTCGCATCCGACCGGTAGTGTTTGATGGCCAGCGCGATGCAGCCGCTGCCCGTTCCCACGTCCAGCACACGCGGGCCTGGCGTCGATTGCAGTTCCTGAAGGACGCGTTCGGTCAGCCACTCCGTCTCCGGACGCGGCACCAGCACGCCCGGTCCGACCTCCAGCCGGAGCCCCAGAAATTCCACATAGCCCAGCACGTACTGCAGCGGTTCGCGCCGCAGCCGCCGGGCCAGCAGCTCGGCAAAACGCGCCCGGCGGGCGGCATCGACGGGCCGCTCCGGGTAGGCGTAGAGCTGCGCCCGTGAACACCCGAGCACCTCACAGAGCATCCATTCGGCATTCCGACGGGCATCGGGCACCCCGGCCGCCTCCAGTCGTTGGATGGCCTGTTGCAGCAGCTCGCTCTGCGTGATCGTGCCGTTTTCCACGGTATTGTTGCCGCTCATGATCGCCAGCATGAACCGTCTGTTGAACAATTTGCTTCCGACCGAACGCCATGAAGACGTTCAAGAACAAAACGATTCTGATCACCGGCGCCTCGAGCGGCATCGGTGAGGCGATGGTTTACCAGCTCCGCGATCCATCGGTCAAACTATTGCTGGTAGCCCGTTCAGGGGACAAGCTGCAGGCGATGGTCGAAGCGCTGGAGCGTCAGGGTGTCTGGGCCCAGGCCTATCCCTGTGATCTTGCGCAACCCGGCGCGGCCGAAGCGCTGTTTCAGGGCCTTACGGACGATGGCTACCGGGTGGACGTGCTCATCAACAACGCGGGCTTCGGCAAGTACGGCCGCTTCGATCAGATCAGCCTGACCGACACCCTGGAGATGCTCCGGCTCAACATCGAGAACCTGGTGACACTCACGCACCTGTGCATTCCGCACATGCTGGAGCATGGCGACGCAGGCATTCTGAACGTGGCCTCGACGGCCGGTTTTCAGGGCATTCCCTACATGGCCGTCTATGCCGCCACGAAGAGCTTCGTGATTTCCTTCTCCGAGGCGCTGCATGCCGAGTACGCCGATCGGGGCATCACGGTGACCTGTCTGTGCCCGGGTCCGACAGCCACGGCCTTTCAGGAACGGGCCGGCATGCCCGTCGAAGGCGTTCGCCGCTTCATGGAATCGGCCGAAAAAGTCGCCATCGCCGGCCTGCGCGCCCTGCTTCGCGGCGAGGTGGTGCACGTCAGCGGGGCCTCCAATGCGGTGGTGGCCCGCCTCAGCCAGCTGACCCCGCGTCGGGTGCGGCTGGCCGTCACCCGTCAGCTGCTGGGCCCGCACGATAACACCTGAGCCGGTGCTTTCGACCGTCCACCCGAAAGATTTGACAATCGAATCCAGAATGCCTTGATGTAAACGCTTACCTGCTTATCTTTAAGCCTCGTTCATAAAAAACCATAAAAACCATAGCTAACCCGCGTAAAGCCCATGACCACCCGCGATAAACTGGAAGCCCTGGCGGCCAACCTCTGGTGGAGCTGGAATCCCGAAGCGCTCCAGCTTTTCGAGCGGCTGAACCCGGAAGCCTTTCGGGTTTCGCATCACAATCCACTGGCGGCGCTTCGCGCAGCCGACCCGGCCGTGCTGAACGATCGGCCTTTTCAGAAAGAAATCGATCGCATCTACGAGGCCTTTCAGGCCTATCTCAACAGCCCACCGCGCCTTGAGAACGCCCCGCAGACCGTCTATTTCTGCATGGAGTACGGCCTGCACGAAAGCCTGCCCTTCTACGCGGGCGGACTGGGTGTGCTGGCCGGCGATCATATCAAGGCCGCCTCGGACCTGGGCATTCCCATGACAGCCGTCGGGCTGTTCCTGCGCGAAGGATACTTCCGTCAGCGTTTCGACCACAGCGGCTGGCAGCTGGCCGACTATCCGGCCATGGACCCGCTCGACCATCCCATGTCGCTGGTTCACGGGCCGGACGGCTACCCGCTGGTGATCACCGTACATCTGGGCCGTCAGCCACTCTACCTGCGAGCCTGGAAGCTGGAAGTCGGCCGCGTGCCGCTGTACTTGCTCGACGCGTCGTTCGACGCCAACCCTGAGCCGCTGCGCATCCTGACGCGCCGGCTCTACCAGGGCGACCGCCGCATTCGCCTCCAGCAGGAGATCATCCTGGGCATCGGTGGCGTGCGCCTGCTGCGAGCCCTGGAGCAGGACTTCGACGTCTATCACATGAATGAAGGACACTGCTCCTTTGTCACGCTGGAGCTGCTGCGCGAGCGGCTGGCGTCCGGCGACGAACGCGAGGCGGCCGAGGCCTGGGTGCGTCAGCACTGCGTCTTCACCACGCACACGCCCGTCATGGCCGGGCACGACCGCTTCGATCCGGATCTGTTGCTGGAGCAGATGGAGACGTTCCGACACCAGCTCGGACTGTCCGAAACCGACCTGCTGGCCTACGGCCGCGTCAATCCCAGCGACAGCACCGAAGCGTTCAACATGACGGTGCTGGGCCTCAAGATGTCGCGCAAGTCCAACGGTGTTTCGGCCATTAATGGCCTGGTGGCGCGCCGCCAGTGGCACCACCTGTACCCGGACCGCCCGGTCAACGAGGTGCCGATCGGCCACATCACCAACGGCGTGCACCTGCCCACCTGGACCGTCCCCCACGCCCGCCCCTTCCTGAAGCAGCACCTGGGCGACTGGCTCGAAGGCCGGTTCAACGTTGAGATCTGGAAAAAGGTGGACGATATTTCGGATGCCGAGCTGTGGCAGTACCGGTGCATGCTACGCCGGCGGCTGGTGGAGTTTGTCAACGAATACGTCAAACATCAGTCGTTGCCCCAGGAGTCGCACCTGAACCCCGACGTGCTGACGATCGGTTTTGCACGACGCTTTGCCACCTACAAGCGAGCGCCGCTGTTTTTCGAGGACATGGAGCGGGCCATCCAGCTCTTCACCCGGGAAGACCGGCCCATCCAGATGATCTACTCCGGAAAGGCACACCCGGCCGACGATGGCGGCAAACGCTTCATCCAGCAGATCTACGAGATCACACAGCACCCGGCCTTCCGGGGCAAGGTGGTCTTTGTCGAGGATTACGACATGCACATTGCCCGCATGCTCGTTTCGGGCTGCGACGTGTGGCTGAACAACCCGCGTCGTCCGCTGGAGGCCAGCGGCACCAGCGGCCAGAAGACGGCCATCCACGGCGGGCTGAACCTGTCAGTGCTGGACGGCTGGTGGCCCGAGGCGTACAACGGCCAGAATGGCTGGGCTTTCGGCCGCGAGGCAACCGGCTACTACGAAGATCCCGTCACGCAGGACGTCGAAGACCGCGAGGCACTCTACCGCGTGCTGGAGTACGAGGTGATTCCGGCCTTCTACGAGCGCAACGGTGAGGGGCTGCCGATCCGGTGGCTGACCCGCATGCGCCAGGCCATGCGCACCATCCCCGCCCGCTTCAATGCCGTGCGCATGGTGCGCGAGTACGTGGAGCAGATTTACCGACCGGCCGAAGCGCCTACACCGGTCACCGCAACGATCAAGAACGAGAAGTAAACCACACATTCTTCTGGATAGCACAGAAAAAAAGCCCCATCCCGTGGGATGGGGCTTTTTTTCTGTAGCCAATCGCCTCGTTTCAGGTCGCTTTCTGCACCCAAGAGGTGCAGTAGCCGTTCGGGTGAATCGGCCCTTTGATGAGCTGACAGCCGCCACACTGGTCGGGGCTTTCAGCCGGGACATACAGCTGACAGTTGGCGCAGATCTTGTCGGGGTACGGCGAGTGGTCCGTGTACTGCAGGCTTTCCCGCATCTGGATTTCCTCGGCCGTCAGTCCCGACACATCGGTGCAGGTCAGCTCGGCGCTGGCCGATGTTCCACTTTCCGAGGCGGCTCCGCTCTGCTGTTGTTGCTGCTGGCCGCCTCCGCAGGCGCTCAGGAGCGCCGAGCCGCCGAGTCCGGCCAGTCCGAGCGCTCCGACCCGCAGCAGAAAGTCGCGACGCGTGACACGTTTGTCTTCCATGGCAGCTCCGGGGTCTTGGTTGAACGGGGGTCAAAGAACCTCTCAAAAGGTAGCGAGGTGGCACGCTAAAAACAACCTGGATTACACTTTTTTCACCACCAGCGAATTTCGAAGGCCTCGAACTCGCCCCGGGCCGGCAGCCAGTGCACCTGCACATCGTCGACGCGCGCGGCCGGTGGCCCCTGCCGCACGGCGTCGAGCAATTGCTCCAGCAGCTCACGCGGTCCTTCGGCCACCAGATAGACCGAGCCGTCCGGTTCGTTGCGCACCCAGCCGGTCAGTCCCAGCCGTCGGGCATGGTAGCGGACGAACTGTCGAAAACCCACGCCCTGCACCCGGCCTGTCACCCGGGCTTCCAGTCTGGCCTGTGCATCCAGGCTGTTCATGGCCGCAATGGCTGATAGATGCGGTAATTGTATGGACCAAGTTGCAACGTATCGGCCGCCAGCGTGTCGGACGCAAAGACCTCCACCCAGCGTCGCCCGCGTATACCTTCGGGCAGGGCGACCGTTTCCGGCCGGTTGCGAACGTTAACGATCAGTAACAACGTATCGGCCTCGGTAGCCCGCAGGTACACGAGCACGTCGTCGGCTTCCGGATTCAGCACGGTCAGTTCGCCGTGGCGCAGCGCCTCGCTCGCCCGGTAAAAGTTCAGGTAGCGTCGGTAGAACGCATAGAGTGCCGGACTTTCGGGCGCCTCCCAGTTGTAGGGCGTGCGGGCGAAAAACGACACCCGCTCCCGCACACCCAGCTCCTGTCCGTTGTAGAGCAGCGGCACGCCGGGCATGGACGTGGCCAGCACGAACGCCGCCATCGACCCTTTGTCGCCGCCAAAGAGTACCGGCGGCGGCGCATCCCACATCGTCTCGTCGTGGTTGGTGGTAAAGCGCAGCCGACGTGCACCCGGCGGCAGCAGCCCGAGCGTCGAGTCCACCTGTCGCACCAGCGTGTGCAGCGGCGCACCGCGCCAGACCTCTTTCAGTTGATGGTAGAAGGGCCAGGCATAGGTCAGATCGAATCCGACCAGGTGCATCTCCGGCTCGGCCGCTTCGGCCAGCATCAGCACCGGTTTGATTTTTTCCACCGAATCGATCGCCGCTTTCCAGAAGTCCAGCGGCACGCCGTGGGCCACGTCGCACCGATAGCCGTCGATGTCGAACTCCCGCACCCAGTACTGCATCACTTCGATCATCGCCTGGCGGAGCTCGGGATTGTCGTAGTTGAGATCGACCACGTCGGTCCAGTCCGTCGTGTCGCCGTTGAGCACCGGATAGGTGAAGCCGTCGATCGGCCCCGGCGTGTACCAATCAGGGTGTTCCGTGACCCAGGGGTGGTCCCAGGCCGTATGGTTGGCCACCAGGTCGATGATGATGTGCATGCCGCGGGCGTGCACCGAATCGACCAGCGCGCGGAAGTCCTCCTCCGTGCCGTAGTCGGGGTTGACCGCGTAGTAGTCACGCACGGCGTAAGGCGAACCCAGCGGCCCGATGTCCGTCTTGGCCCGCTTCTTTCCGACAGGATGAATCGGCATGAGCCAGAGCGTATTGACACCCAGCGCCTGCAGCGAATCCAGCCGCCTGATCACGCCCTGGAAGGTCCCCTCCGGCGAAAAGTCGGGCACAAAGATCTCGTAGAGCACCGCATCGGCGATCCATTCGGGCTTGCCCACCCCGGGCGGTACGGGGGGCAATTCCTGCTCAGGCGGCGCCTCGCATCCGGTCGCAATGAGCAGGCTCAACACCAGGTAAAACAACGGGCGCATCGTTCGGAACGGTTGATGAAAGGGCTTACTTTCCTCCGAAGTATAACACACCCCGGACACAACCGCTACCCTTCTTCGCTCCCCCCACAGAAATTCGACGCACTTTCCTGCAGGGAACCCGGTGCAATCTGTGCGAATTTTTCAGCAGTGCAACCGTCCTTTCCCAAATGTGCTATGGCGATTCTGACCGTTCCGAAGGTGCTGCGTGAGAAGCTCGGCGACGAGGGTGTCGAGGCACTTATCACGCTTTTGAACGAAGCGGCCCATCACGAACGCAACAACCTGCTTGGAATTCTGGAAGAACGTTTTGAGCGACGCGTGGCAGATGAGGGCGCACGTCTGGACAAACGAATCGCAGAAGAAGCGACGCGCCTGGAGGTGCTGCTGGCCGAGACGGAAAAGCGATTGGACCATCGCATCACAGAAGAAGTGGCGCGCCTGGAGGTGCTGCTGGCTGAGACGGAAAAGCGATTGGATCAACGAATCGCAGGGGAGGTGACCCGCCTGGAAGTGCTACTGGCTGAGACGGAAAAGCGATTGGATCAACGAATCGCAGGAGAGGTAGCCCGCCTGGACAAGCGAATCACCGAAGAAGCAGCAAAGGTGGACAACCGCATCACCGAAGAAGTGGCCGGACTCCGGCAGCAGATTGCGGCCGTAGATAACCGCATCACCTCGGAAATGGCCCGGATGGGCGAGCGCATGGCCGGGATGCGTGCCGACCTGATCCGATGGATGTTCATCTTCTGGGTGGGTCAGCTCGGCACGCTCATCGCCATTCTGTTTGCCTTTTTCCGGTGATCTGGGTCTTCACGGGGCTGTAGAAGCCCAGGTCGCTACGATCTGGTCGATTCCTTCCCGGAACGTCGGGTAGCGGGGACGCCAACCGGTCTCGCGGCCAAACCGAGTATTCGAGGTGCACGTCGAGCGCGTGAAAAAAGTGACGGCGTGGGAGCCCGCCACCAGACGGGCCAGCCAGACCGGCACATGGAAAGGACGCGGGGCGTTGAGGCGATCAGCCCAGTAGGTCAGCACCTCCTGCACCCGGGCCGGTTCGTCGTCCACGACGTGCCAGCAACCCGAGCGGGCTGCCACAGCGGCTGTAACGAAAGCATCGGCGGCGTCGTCCAGGTGCAGCAGGCCCCACCGGGCCTGTCCGTCTCCAATGACAGGGATTCGGCGCCGACGCAGTCCTTCACCGATCTGCCGCGTATGGGCCGCATCGGCCCCGTAGAACCAGCCGCAGCGCAACACCGCCGTGGCGAAGCCATGCGCCTCGCCGGCTTCCCGGGCGATCAGCTCGCCGTCAAGGGCCGAACGTGAGGGGAGGTCCGGGCACGGGGGCGTTTCTTCATCGAAAAAACGATCGTCCGGCGGGCTGATCACCCAGACGACGCTCTGCTGCACATAGCAGCGGGCACCGATCCGGGCGGCGCAGGTTGTCAGCGCCCGCGTGCCTTCCTGTCGAATCCGATCGTTCATCGCCCAGTCTTGCGGCCGCACCCGGGTACGGACCGGAATCGCACTCGCCGCATGAATCACCACGTCGCAGCCATCGGCCGCCCACGCCAGCGCCTCGGCATCGAACAGACTGGCCTGCCGCGGCTCGCCACCCAGTTCCCTCACCTTTTGCGCCCCTTCCGGGGAGCGCACCAGCCCCACCACCCGATCGCCGCGCACCCGAAACCGTCGGACCAACCGCCGCCCCAGCACTCCCGTCGCTCCTGCAATGAATACCTGCATGTTCCGCCTGTGAATGTTTATGTGGAGTCCCGACGCCGAAGCAGCGCTGCGACCAGCAAAAATCCGACGAAGGCCAGCCCGCTCAGTCGCACCACGTCAGCCGTCAGTTGCGGCGTTCCCGTCAGCACCCACTCGGCCATCAACGCCACCAGCCCGAAGAGCAGTGCCAGAAAAACCGCCCCCAGCAGCACAAAGCGGGGCGAGCGGAAGGGCTCTGAATCGAACATGCCGTCCGGGGTTTCTCATGCCAACGAACGGCGTCCGGCCGGGATCCGCTCACAGGGCCAGTCCCAGCCCGAGATACACGACCAGCGACACGCCGGCCAGCAGCAGCGCATAGGGCAGCTGGGTGTTCACGTGGTCGATGTGATCGCAGGCGGCCGCCATGGACGAAATGATCGTCGTGTCCGAAAGCGGCGAGGCGTAGTCGCCGAAAATACCGCCCGAGAGCACGGCTCCCAGCATGAGCGGTAGCGGCAGCCCCAGCCCCTCGGCCAGCGGCAGCGCCACCGGGATCAGAATGGCAAAAGTCGTCCAGGAAGAACCCAGCGTGAAGGAGACGAAGCAGCCCACCAGAAACACCAGCGCAGGCAGCCACCAGACCGGCCAGTTCGGATCGATCAGTCCGACGAGGTAGGGTCCCATCTCCAGCGCCCGCGACACCTGTCCCAGCGCAAAGGCCAGCACGACCAGGACCGTCACGCCCACCAGTCCCGACATGCCCCGAAGCACCAGCGTGGTCGATCGGGCCAGCGAAAGCACGGGACGGCCACCCCGAAGCGGCCGGGGCAGCGCATACAGTGCCATAGCCACCGCCACGGCCGTCGACACGGCCCAGAAGACGGCCGTCGAGCCGCTGCCGGCCATCAGGTTGCCCTCGCCCGTCACCCAGAGCCCCACGAAGATCATCCCCACCATGACGCCGAGCGGGATCAGAAAGTCGGAGGCCCGGCAGGGCGCGCCTTCGACCGGCTTCAGGCCTGCAATTTCTTCGGCCACCAGCGGTTGCGCATCGGGTCGCAGGAGCTGGCCCGTCGTCGCCGCCCGCCGTTCGGCCGCCCGCATCGGACCGAAGCCCCAGCCCGTCCAGGCCACCAGCAGCGCAAACAGAATGGTCAGCCAGCTGAAGACGTTATAGAGCAGCCCTTCGGCCAGCAGGCGTACGGCCCCGTCCGAAATTCCCTGTGCGGCCAGCAATCCCAGCACGTAGGCGCCCCAGCCGTTGAGCGGAATCATCATGCAGACCGGTGCGCTCGTCGCATCGCAGTAGAACGCGAGCTTTTCGCGAGGCAGCCGCAGTCGATCGAAAAACGGCCGCCCCACGGCGCCCACCGCCAGCGATGTGATGTTGGATTCGACAAAGATCACCAGGCCCACCAGCCAGGCCAGCAGTTCGGCCCCCCGCCGCGACGTGCCCCAGCCCCGCCGCTGTGCCCAGGCGATGAATCCCTGCACGCCACCCGAAGCCTGCACCAGGGCAATCAGGCCGCCCACCAGCAGGCAGAACATCACCACGCGCGTATTGCCCGCGTCGGCAAAGACGGCCACCAGCTCGTCGCCCAGCCGCCGCAGGCCCAGCAGCGGGTCTCCCCCTTCCAGCAGCGTGGTGCCCAGCCAGAGTCCGACCAGCAGCGACAGATAGACCTGGCGCGTCCACAGGGCCAGCCCGATGGCCACAATCGGCGGAAGCAGGACGAGCCCGTCCATGGACCCGGCGGTTCAGCGGGGCTCGTTGCCCGGCTTCCACTTGATGTTGCAGCCCATCGAGGGGTACTGCGGGCCGCTCACCTTCCCGGTATCCAGCAGCTCGTCCAACGCCCGCTTCAGATCGGCCCCGGTGGCCGGACGCCCCTGGCCGGGCCGCGTGTCGTCGAATCGACCATGATAGACCAGCCGCCGATCGGCGTCGAACACGTACAGGTCCGGCGTGCAGAGCGCCCCGTACGCTTTCGCAACCTCCTGCGTCTCGTCGAACAGGTAAGGGAACGGATAGCCCTTGGCCCGGGCGCGTCGCGCCATCTCTTCGGGCGCGTCTTCCGGGTACTGCTCCGGGTCGTTCGCATTGATCGCCACAAAGCGCACGCCCTTCGGCTGATAGGCCCGGGCCAATTCGATCAGGGCATCTTCAATGTGCTGCGCATAAGGACAGTGATTGCAGGTGAAGACCACCACAAGCGCCCGGGCGTCGGCAAAATCCTCCAGGCTGCGCGTGGGCTTGTCGAGCCCATCGGCTTCAGGATTGACCACGGGCAGATCGAACGGAGGCGCTTCGGTACCCAGCGCGATCTCCTGCGAATACGTCAGAGCCATAGGGCATCGGCAGGTCTGGTGAACAACAGAAAACGGCCGGCAGAGAAATGGCCGGCCGCTTCCGAAGGTTCCATCAGGCGCGGGCGCCCGCCAACTCCTGCTCCAGTTCGAGCAGGCGGCGGATACGCTCCTCGGTGGGCGGGTGCGTCGAAAACAACCGGGCGATCCCGCCGCCGCTGAACGGATGCACGATGAACATGTGCGCCGTGGCCGGGTTGGCGTCCATCGGGATATGGGCCACGCCTGCTTCGAGCTTCTCCAGCGCACGAGCCAGTGCCCGCGGCTTGCCACAGATGAGCGCTCCACCCCGGTCGGCTGCAAACTCGCGCGCCCGCGAAATGGCCATCTGGATCAGCATGGCCGCCAGCGGCGCCAGAATCAGCATGAGCAACCCGGCCAGCGCGTTGCCACGGTCCCGGTCATGTGCCGGCCCAAAGAAGAAGGCAAACCGAGCCAGAATCGTGATGGCTGCCGCGAGCGTGGCCGCAATCGACGAGATCAGGATGTCCCGGTGCTTGATGTGCGCCAGCTCGTGCGCAATGACGCCCTCCAGCTCTTCCCGATTGAGCAGCCGTACGATCCCCTGCGTGACGGCCACCGCGCTGTGCTTGGGGCTACGACCCGTCGCGAATGCGTTGGGCTGCTCGGAGGGGATCACGTACACCCGCGGCATGGGCAATCCCGCCCGCTGCCGCAGCCGGTCCACGATGTCGTAGAGCTCAGGTGCCTCTTCCCGGGTAACTTCCCGGGCGCCGTACATCATCAGCACGATCTTGTCGCTGAACCAGTAGCTGAAAAAGTTCATCGCCACGGCGAAAAAGAACGCGACGATCATGCCCTGCTCGCCGCCGATCGCTTCGCCGATCAGCACAAAGAGCACGATCAGCAGGGCCATCAGCGCCGCCGTACGCAGCGTATTCGACATGGCCATTTTCCGGATGGTTGACAGGTTACTGCCGTCTACAACGACGTCGGGATATACGACAGGAAGAAAGGCGGGTTCTACCCGCGGTCTTTACTTCCACGGTAAAAACGACGCAACCGGACGGTTACTCTTCGCCCAGCTCGAGCGCCATCAGCGCATCCTGCAGCTCGGCCAGACTCTTCACGTCGCCCACCCGACGGGCCACTTCAATGCCCTGCCGGTAGGTGCGCACCGCGTCTTCGGTGCGCCCCAGCTCCCGGTAAAGCCGGGCCAGGTGGTAGTAAGTGCCCACATAGTCGGGATGATCGCGCACCAGTTCTTCGAAGAAATGCAGCGCCTGCGCCACCTCGCCCCGCTTCCAGTATTCCTGCGCCAGCGCAAAGCGCGTGAAGGCATCGTCCGGATCTTCCCGGTAAAATTGCAGCAACTGTTCCAGTCGGTCCATAGCCAGCACACGGATTACCAGTGGCCGCCGGCTCCACCGCCGCCGAAGCTACCGCCACCCCCGGAGAAGCCGCCGAAATCACCGCCACCGCCCCATCCTCCGCCGCTACTCCAGCCGCCCCCACCACCGAATCCGCCTCCCCAGATGATAATCGGCGGAAAGTCGGGTTCGCGGCGATAGACCCGATAGGGATAGCGGGCGCCTTTTCGCCCCCGGGGCGGCCCACCGCCGCTGCGCATGGCCGACAGGAAAAACAGCAGCACCACCAGCAGCACAAAAAGCGCGGCCCAGTTGACCCAGACGCCGCGATCCTCGGCCGCCCGGGGCGGCGGCTGAAACTCACCCTGCGCCGCGGCGATGATCGCATCGACGGCCGCCGAAAGCCCCCCGTAAAAATCACCCCGACGAAAACGCGGCACGATGATGTCCCGTACGATCCGGCCGGCCAGCGCGTCGGGGATGGCGCCTTCGAGGCCGTAGCCCGTCGCGATGAACACCTCGCGTTCTTCACGGGCTACCAGAATGACCACGCCGTTGTCGTACTCCTTCTGTCCCACGCCCCAGCGCCGCCCCAGCTCCACGGCATAGTCGGCGGCCGGGATGCCGTTGAGCGTGGGCAGCGTCACGATCACGATCTGCGTCGAGGTCGTGTCGGCGTAGGTGGCCAGCTTCCGGCTCAGCATCTGCTCTTCCGCCGGGGTCAGCAGGTCGGCCAGGTCGGTGACCCACTGTCCGCTGGGCGGAATCACTTCAATCTGCTGCGCCAGCGCCACCGACGTCAGCAGCAGCGCCGGCAGCCAGCCGAGCCACCTTCCGCCGAATCGTCGCATGGGTCAGAGATCAAATTCTACCTGCGGCGCTTCCTGGGCGCTTTCGGCTGCCTCGAACGGCTGCTTGGGCGTAAAGCCCGTCAGGCTGGCCACCAGCACCGTCGGGAATCGCCGGACCAGCGTGTTGTAGCGCCGCACAGCCTCGTTGTAGTCGCGTCGGGCTACAGCGATGCGGTTTTCCGTGCCTTCGAGCTGCACCAGCAGGTCGCGGAACGCCTCCGTGGTCTGCAACTGCGGATAGTTTTCGGCCACGGCCAGCAACCGGGCCAGCGCGCTCGAAAGCTGCGCCTGCGCCTCCTGGAACTGCCGCACCTTTTCCGGATCGCTCAGATCTTCGACGCTCAGCGTGATCGACGTAGCGCGCGCCCGTGCATTCGTAACGGCCTCCAGCGTCCCGCGCTCGAAGTTGGCCGACGCCTGCACCGTCCGCACCAGGTTGGGAATCAGATCGGCGCGGCGCTGATACTGCGCCTGCAGGTCGGCCCAGGCACGGGCCACCATCTCGTCGGCTTCCACCATCCGGTTGTAGGCGCCGCAGCCGGCGCAGCCGGCCATGCCGATCAGCAGCACCACCACAATCAGGGCCAGCAGTCCTTTGCTTCGCATAGCGGTTTGCTTCAGCGCTGAACAGACACACGGCCCGCCTACGCAGGCGCGCAAGATCGGGTTTCAATCAAAAGCAACCTTCCCGCAACAATCTGACGGCTGAACGATTAAGATAGAACGGCGTGCGTTTTGCAACGGATTGCGTTATCTTTATCCGATCAAGCCATCATACTCGCGATGAAGAAATCTCTGCGTTACACTCTTCCGGCCGTCTTGCTGCTGGCGCTGGGCATTCTGCTGGGCTGGAATCTACAACAGGCCGTTTCCGACACCGACACGCTGGCCAGCCTGCGCAAGCTCGAAGAAGCCTTTCTGACGATCACGCAGCGCTACGTCGATCCGGTCGAGCCCGAACCGCTGGCCGAAGAAGCCATCCGGTCCATGCTTCAGGAGCTGGACCCCCACTCCGTGTACATCACCGCCGAGGAAATGAAGGAACTCCGGGAAAGCTACCAGGGCTCCTTCGGCGGTATCGGGATCTGGTTCGAGGTGGTGGATGACACGGCCCGCGTGGTGGCCACCATCAGCGGCGGCCCCAGCGAGGCCGTCGGACTCCAACCCGGCGATCGGATCATCAAGATCGAAGACTCCAGTGCCGTCGGTCTGTCCTCCACCGAAATCCAGAAGCGCCTCAAAGGTCCGGAAGGCACCAAAGTGCGCGTAACCATTCGCCGGCTGGGCGTTCGCGAGCCGCTGGAGTTTACGATCACGCGTGACCGCATTCCGCTCTACACGGTCGATGCCGCCTACATGCTCGACGAGCGGACCGGCTACATCCGCATCAGCCGTTTTGCCATGACCACCTACGACGAATTCCTGGAGCACATGGACCGGCTCAAGCGGCAGGGCATGGAGCGGCTGGTGCTGGACCTGCGCGGCAATCCGGGCGGCATCATGGAAGCGGCCGTGGAAATGGTCGATGAACTGTTACCCGAAGGCTACACGATCGTCTACACGCGCGGGCGCGTCGCTCAGGCGGAAATGACCCGTCGCTCTACCTCGGGCGGCCGCTTCGAGACGCAGCCGGTCATCGTGCTGGTCGATCGCAACTCGGCCTCGGCCAGCGAGATCGTGGCCGGCGCGCTGCAGGACAACGACCGGGCCCTGATCGTGGGGCTCCGCACCTTCGGGAAAGGGCTGGTGCAGAACCAGTTCCCGCTCTCCGATGGCAGCGTCATCCAGCTGACGGTCGCCCGCTACTACACGCCCTCGGGCCGCCTGATCCAGACGCCCTACCATGGCGGCGACCTGGAGGACTACTACCGGGAAAAGTTCGCCGACTACGAAACGACGGTCTTCCATCCGGAGGATTACATCAACGAAATTCCGGACTCGCTGAAGTTCAAAACGGTGCACGGCCGCACGGTCTTCGGCGGTGGTGGCATTCTGCCCGACGTAATCGTGCCGCCCGACACGAACTCCATCCTGCTGGAAGTCAGCCGTCGCAACCTGCCCTCCACCTTCATCCGCACCTGGTTCAACCAGCACGAGCAGGAGATCCGGCAGCAGTGGAACAACCGGAAGGACGCCTTCATGGCTTCGTTCGAGGTGGACGACGCGCTGTGGCAGGCCTTTCTGGACTACGCCCGGGAGCAGGGCCTCTTTGCCGCCGACTCCGCCGCGACGCATCGCTTCACGGTCGCACAGGCCGAAGCACACCGGCACGAGCTGAGCACGCTGCTGAAAGCCTATCTGGCCTGGCAGCTGTTCGGCCGGGAGGCGTCGATCCCGCTGTTCAACGAAATCGATCCGGTCCTGCACGAAGCGCTCAAGCACTGGGATCGGGCCGAAGCGCTGGCCGCCTACTTTGCCCCGAAAGCGGGCGATACGGTGCGCAAAGGGCGTTAGTCAGGTTGACAGACAATCACTGACACGGTGACCGATTCGACAGGCGGCATGCCCGTGGGCATGCCGTTTGTCTTTCATAATGGGCGGTCGGTCGGGCGCGACAGGATGTCCGATCGGCCATGTCGGTTGGCGTATTGCGTAACCCACAAACCAAACCGGAGGAGGAGCCATGGCCGAGGTGATGCGCTATACGTCGCCGACGACGCTGCTGTCGGAGCTGCAGCGGGAAGTGGACCGGCTGTTCGAGAA